>Ga0209599_10000720_pt1 | contig 19433 bp, 21 predicted proteins | sample Shrwel_input2_FT_FD_187534 | JGI IMG/M metagenome (GOLD analysis project Ga0209599, IMG submission 187534) | Subsurface microbial communities from deep shales in Ohio, USA - Utica-3 well 1 S input2 FT (SPAdes) (version 2) ... | reverse complement strand
AGCGAGCGAAAGCGATATTCAAGAGCTGCTTGATTTGGCAATGGAGGGCCGTAAACGAGTCAAAGACCAACTGCTCCGCATAGATAACACCTATAGCAAGGTCTCTTTTAGTTATCGCAATCAACGTGATGAAATACACCACATCACTACCAAGGAAGAAGAAGCCTACCCGAACTACTATCATAAAAAAGCCAGCTCAGGTGACAGGCCAATCAGTGAGCCGAATCAAGATGATGCGTTATTTGCAATACCGACCACTATAAGCGACACCACCTTGTCATCACCCAATCCAAATGATCGTGATGACATTGTACTAACCGAGCAACAAATCAAATGGCCAGAAGGTAAATCAGGCTTTAGCCTAGGTGACTGCATCACCCCATATCTGCAACAGGCCACAGAAATTACTATCAGTGACCCCAACCTTGGTTTAATCCAGCAACAACACAACTTACTAGAACTATTAACCACGATTGCCAATGCCAAACCACCGTCTCAGCAAAGCAAAGTCCAGCTCATTACAAGCACCGACTTGTTTATGGAAGAAGAACAAGAACTTGATTTACAACATATCGCCAAGGCTTGCTTAGAAGTAGGCATCCATTTGACATGGCAATTTATACCATCGACAGACATCACTGAGTATTTTTTGCAAACAAATACAGGTTGGAAAGTTGAACTAGATCAAGGACTAGATATTTATCAGCCCTATCAACGCCATGATAAATTCAACTTAACAACCCGTTTGCAACAGTACCGCCAGTGTAGAGCTTTTGAGTTGAGGATTGTGGCTATAACATTCTAACCATACCAATCATCATTAATGTAAGTATTCTAGTTATGCTCACTTAATTTACTTACTAAACTCGATTTGTTGTTTAGTTGCAGTTAAAACTCCTTCGGCAAACCCAGCACCTAGCTCATGTGCAAAATTAGCAGAGAATGGTGATTTGATATTCGGGCCAAAGTTACTGACTTTTAAATCACCATAATCAGTAGTTACAGATTCTAATGTTCCAATTTTATCAATTAGACCAAACTGAATTGCGTCTAAACCGTTCCAAACTTGACCCGTGTAAATATCATCTCTAGTCAGCTTTTTACCTCGTTGTATTTTGACTTCTGCAATAAATGCGCGAGCTGCATTATCAACAATAGCTTGTAATACTTTCTTTTCTGCATCACTTGGTTCTCGTAAAGGATTCATTAAGTCTTTGAATGGGCCAGAAGCATAAACATGCTGTTTAACATCCAAACGCTCCGCGAGCTTGTGAGCATCATATCCTTGCATGATCACACCAATGCTTCCAACTAGACTATATTTACCAGCAACTATTTTATCTGTATGCACAGCAATCATGTAAGCCGCACTCGCTCCTAAACTACCAATAACCGCAACAATCGGCTTTGGATGTTTTTTCTTGAGCCTGTCGATTTCCGAAGTAATCCTTTCTGCTTCCGATGGCGATCCTCCACCGCTATTGATTTCTAAAATAACAACTTTGACATTTTCATTTTCAAAAGCATTTCTTAGCACAGGAACAACTTTATCTGCTGATGCTATTTGCCCTTGCCCAATTTCACCATTGATCCCAATAACTGCAATTTGATTTCCGAAAGTTGGTATGCCATAAGCTATCAGATATTTAACGATTGCCAATATCACAAAAATACTAACGCCAATCCAAGTCACTAATCGCCAACGTCTTCGCCAAACAAAGTCCTTGATAACTTCATTCGCAATTTTTTCTTTCACATCTTCATTTTTCACTATCTGAACACCTTATCAAAATATAACCTTGCCAGTTCAGTACATTACGAACGCAGTTAAAGACCGCATCTAAAATTTTAAAGTCTATGATTTCATGTTGTTATGTTTTCAAAATATATGTCCACCTGTGCTGTAGTCATTACCATGCGTTTTATCTGAGCGCGTTTTTTATTCCGTTGTGTAGCACGCAGTACAAGCAATGATAAAAAAAGGTGCAATTAACATAAGATATGTTCCAATATGGACGATAGAAGTAATATTAGGTCAATTTAAACGTGAGGTTGAGCTAAGTATAGATTCCTTGAATAGTCAAAACTACCTAAGTTTGACAATTTGTTAAAACCTAACATGTGACGTAAAAGCAGTCACAAATTAGGCTTTAAAAATCGTCTTGAGTTTTAAAAATCAATTCAAATCAGAAAGAACAACTTGGTTTAAGTAATCATCATCACCGATCAAACCGAGATGGTAATAAAATACAATTTGACTACGCATATCTGTGTACGCTTTAGTTTTTTCGAGATCATTGCTGTAGTCCTTTGATTTAAGGTCTGTGATCAACCGAGGAATATCTTGACCTGCTTTTGTGTTTACCCAGCCTATAAAATGACTTGCCGAAGAACGATTATTGTCAGGATATGGATCATCAATAACAACCATCACTTAAACTCCTTTGCCTTTAAGATTTAACGCTGTTAGCTTGTTTGCTTGGCTTACCTTTAGTATCGCCTAAATACATAGTACAAACACCCGAAGCTGGTTGAGATGTGTGAACCCAAAACCATTCTTTAGTTTCTTTTTTTCTCAATCGCTTAATTGCGTTTTTACAAAATGGGCATGGTTGCTCAAGAAGCTCATTAGTTGTTGGTTTGCCTTTAATATCAGGAAGAAAACGCTCACAACCTTCGGCATTAGCCTCATTCGCATGAACCCAAAACCAACTGGATTTATCAGTTTTTTGCATACGCTTAAGAGGTTTGGCGCACTTAGGACACGGCTGTTCTAATGACGCTTTAGTGACTGGCTTTTCTTTGACATCGAGCAGGTAAGGCTCACAGACAGCTTTCTCACTTTCATCAACATGAACCCAAAACCAAATGGATTTATCGTCCTTTTTTTGAACCCGTTTAACAGGTTTGGCGCACTTAGGACATGGTTGTTCTAACGACTCTTTAGTAACTGGCTGTTCTTTGACATCAAGTAGGTAAGGCTCACAGACAGCTCCCTCACTTTCATCAACATGAACCCAGAACCAACTGGATTTATCCCTTTTTTGCACCCGTTTAAGAGGTTTAGCGCACTTAGGACATGGTTTTTCTAATGACGCTTTAGTGACAGGCTTTTCTTTGACATCGAGCAGGTAAGTCTCGCAGATAGCTCCCTCACTTTCATCAATATGAACCCAGAAATAGAATGATTTATCATCCTTTTTTTGCACTCTTCTAACTGTTTTTTCACATTTTGGACATGGCAATTCTATAAAGCGTTTTGGAATCATGCTGGTATCGAGCGTGATACTAGGCAATCCCTCAATCACAGTTTTATAAAGCTCAGTAACAACCCGAAGATAAGTGTCTTTACCATTGGCAATATTATCCAGTGACTCTTCCATTTTTGAAGTGAAGTTATAATCAATAAATTGCTGGGAGTGCAACGCACCAATAATTGCCTCGCCTAAACTGGTAGGAAATAAGGCGTTTTTGTTTTTTGTTTTATCGCCATCGGGATTACCGATTTTAATGTAAGCCTTGCCAATAATATTTTGTAAAATACTGGCATACGTTGATGGTCGGCCTATACCCAAACTCTCTAATTTTTTAATCAAACTGCCTTCGGTGTATCTTGATGGAGGTAGGGTCACCTTGCTATCTATCTTGCTAGACTTGACCGAGTGAACGTCACCGACACGGGGCAAGCTAGTTATGCGACCGCCCTCTTCTTCTTTTTGATCATCTTCTTTGTCCAATATCATAAGGTGTCGCCAGCCCTTTGATACTTCAAGTGTGGCAGTAGCTTTAAAGGTAGCTTTTATTTTGTCATTATCGTAAGAAACGTGATCTTCACTGACCGACTCAATAGTTGTGACTTCATCAATCGCAGATGGCATACAAGATGCCGAAGCTCGCTCATGGATAAGCGCGTAAACCATCTGTATTTCAATATTGGCATCAACGGTGATCTTTGAGAAATCAGTCGGTCTAATAGCTTCGTGAGCCTCCTGAGCATTGGCCTTAGAAGCCCACTTATGTTGAGTGGCATTTGGGGTCAATCCCTTTGATAAAAGCCAAGTACAGGCATCATTGAAGCCTTCTACTGACATATTCGGATTGTCTGTACGATGATAGCTAATGTGACCAGACTCAAAGAGATGTTGGGCGATCTCCATTGTTTTAGCAGCTTGAAGCTTTAGTGATGAGTTAGCCGCTTGTTGAAGTAAGGAAGTAGTCAATGGACTCTTAGGCTTAATTTCTCGCTTTTTGACTTCGACGTTAGTAATGCAAACCCGTTTAGTTTTTGAAATTGCCTCAGCCAAGGTTTTATCATAAAGATGTTTGCCATCTGGACTACAGTTTTTGGGATTGTGCTTAAGCTGTAAATCAGAGTCTAAGGTGATAAAAACATCATAATAATCGCGTGAAACAAAATTACGAATAGCATTTTCAGCATCAACCACTAAACGTAACGCAGGTGTTTGTACGCGCCCAGCCGATAAACCTTGATTGGCTTGCTTGCATAGAACAGGTGAAACTTCATAACCCACAATTCGATCAGCGACACGCCGACTTTCTTGAGCCATAACCATTTTGGTATCTATAGCGTGAGGCGATGCCAAGGCGCGATGAATGGCTTGTGCTGTGATCTCAGTGAACCCAACACGCTTAGGGTTGTTTAAACGCAAAACTAAGCCTAGGTGATAAGCAATAGCCTCCCCTTCTCTATCCAAGTCGGTTGCTAGAAAAACATCGTCCGCTTGGGATGCCAGTGATTTTAATTTATCAAGATTTGGTTTGGCGCGATCAGGAACGACATACTTCGGATTAAAGGTCACAAGGTCAATGCCCAGCTCTTTTTCGGGTAGATCACGAACATGGCCGTAAGATGCCCCTACGCGCCAGCTATCCCCTAAAATTGCGGCAATTGTTTTTGCTTTTTTGGGACTTTCGACGATCAGTAGTTTATAGCTCATGGTGTCATCCTAGTTGAGAGAGTAATAGCGGCAATTGGAGGTTAAGGTCTTTTTGACAGTGAACGCAGCCAACTATTTCCGCATGCGGAAATAAGTAAGCCAACAATAAAGACGATGTATGCTTTTTTGGCATTATTATCTTGATAAGCAATCAGCTCAGGAGTTGGATCTGGATAAGGAAGCGCATTCCCTGCCTCATAAAAAAGCACCTAAGACAATGAGTAGCCAAAAAAATAACAGATATTGGAGTGAGCATCTTTTTCATAAAAGCTAACTGCCAATAGAAAGACTGAAAACATTTATGCTGTTCACAATAATGGAGTTAATCAGTGACTTTTGATGTAAAGCCAATATTGCAGTAGAAACCAAAGATAGAAATATAAAAAAGAATAGTATTATAAATATTTTCTTTATAATACTTAAGGTGAGGTCAGTAGATGACCTTAATAAATAGTAAAACTGTTGCGTTGTGATATTAATCATTTTTCCTTAAACCAGAAATATAGCAATATTTGTATTATATATGTTTTTTATTAAAAGTAATGATTTTTTTTATGGTTTTAAGTATTATTGATATTCTATATTTGAGTATTTCTCTATGATTAAATGCACATCTCATCTATTTGATGAAAACCATCAAATGATTAAGGAGATATTTAATGCTTATGCAGGTTCAAACGGTCAATGTTTTACTTTAAATCCAAACGATGATTTGCCAAATGAAGCTGAGTTAGTGATAAGTAAATCCAAGCAAATTGTTTACATTGCATGGAAACTGGAACATTGCATCGCGTTGGAAGTAGTCAGTAAAAATGCTAATGAAGATAAATATGAGCAGCATTTTGATGTCATTATTTCTTGTGAAAACAGTTATATGAGTGATATTGAGTGTGAGAAATGGCTAGATAATGTTTCAGAGAAGGCTGTCGCATCGACTAAAGAGAAAATACAAACTGATGTCAACTCAAAGTTAGTCATACACTCAGAGGTTCATACCGTTTATCTTAATTCAGTGATCTCATTTTCAGAGTCAAAGGCAAAAAAATCATCTTTAGCAGATAATAGGAAAGTTATATTTGAATGGGCTGAGAAACATTTTCCAATGTGCTTATCAATACAACAAAGAAAAGCACATTAGTTTTTGATATATTTTATTTGTTCTCACCAGTCTCTAATATGGCAATCACTTCTTCATCTGTTAGAAAGTTATCTTTGTTTAAATAACTCATTGAAGAGAATAAGAAAAATGAAATAAATCCTGAAATATAAGCAGCCCAATCAGTTTCAGCACCTAAAACGGTGAGTAATACAAAAATACCCAGCCAAATTAAAAGGCTTTTAGTGGTTATATCTGCCCATTGTTGCTTGCGATGATTATTCATTTTTCATCCATAAAGGTTTTAAAGGTGAAGTGGTATTTTACATTAATTTTTTATATTTTATAATAGAAAAAGCCCTTCAAATGAAGGGCTTTATAAATTAGTGCTAGACTAATTGAAGTACAACGGTGACCGTGGTTGATGCAGCTACAAAGCAAACACATAACAACAGTTGCTCAAAGCTATCAAAACGCTGCCAATCATGGCGTAATTGCGTCAAAAACCAATTCATAACACACTCCAAAGCCACATATAACGCTGTGGTAAGCGACGACGATTAGTGAAATCGTCGTAATCTAAAAAGAAAAGACGATAGTCACTAGCCATCGGTTGAGTTTTTTAAACTCTGTAGTTAGGCAACAGCTCTAAGCGGAGTACGCTCAGAAGAAGTCCACGCGGAACTACGGACGCGCAGATCATAAAAACCACCTAGATAGTCAAATATCCGATCAGCCTCTTGATCGAGTCTAAACTCAGCCAAAGTAGAAACCTTTTGATCAGGTATCACTTCAATGTTAAGCGAGAAGTAACTACCCCACTCAACAATTGAAATGCGAAACATGCCAGATTGAGAAATCAGTTTACGATTATCATCTAACCAAATAGCATGAGTCTCACTATAAGTTTTTGGAAGAGACTGCTTAATGTGCCAAAGAAGATTTTGATAGTCCTCGTGATCACAGTAAACGTAATCCTCACCAAAAACCTGTTCTAGATCAATGTAAACTGATCTAGCACCCTCTAAGTAGTAATTACCAATACCCATAACACACTCCAAAGCCACATATAACGCTGTGGTAAGCGACGACGATTAGTGAAATCGTCGTAATCTAAAAGAAAAGACGATAGTCACTAGCCATCGGTACAACAATCAATCTTAATTAAAGACTAATTAAATAACGTAGAGTCAATCTTCGGCGGCTTGTTGAACACAGAAGGCAGATACCTTCTAGATGTCCTTAAGCAATCAGTAGTCCAAACATCGTAATGTATGGAAATACTGTCGAAAATATCACTACTGGCCGTTTCTAAACAAAAGCATCCTAGCTTTGTAAGATTACCGTGTGGTGGAACCACGACATTGATGACATATTGATCACCAAAGTCTGACAGTCGGATCTGATACAACCGACTTTCAGCTAACAAAAGCTGATCCTCGACATAAGTTGATCCCGAAGTTAGATAAAATCTATCCTCAAACGTATCAGGCAAATCACAAAGGATATTCTCAATAAACTCTAAATACTCTTGATCGGAAAAACCGTTCAAAAAAATCTGAGATTTATCAATAAATCCAGCTCTAGCAACAGAAGATGGCATAACACACTCCAAAGCCACATATAACGCTGTGGTAAGCGACGACGATTAGTGAAATCGTCGTAATCTAAAAGAAAAGACGATAGTCACTAGCCATCGGTACAACTAATGCCAATATAACGACACTAAATGTTATGAACGGACTATTAAAAGCAAAAGCTTATGTACTAAACAATTAACGATGAAAAACAAAAAAGCAATCAAGCGGTGGGACGCAAAAGCATCCCACCAAACAACGGTTATTTACGAATGTTGCGATGCAGCTCCACTTTGACACCATTTACATCAACATAAAAAGTGCCGTCAGTGAGTAGTACCAAGCCACTAAAGGCGAGAATACTCAATACTACAGTTACTAACACGATAACCAGCGCAAGAAATACTCCTCTTGCGTTAGTCATTAACCATTGATAGACTTGATCACGCATATCTGCGTTCTCCGTTCACGGGCGGATGCTGGGTCTTACTCCAGTCACCCAACCCTTTGGTTTAAGTAACTGGATCAACGAAAGTTGAACCAACATTTGCCCGAACTGCTAGTAACAGTCACGAACCAGATAAGTCTAACAAAAAAGCCCACATTGTGGGCTTTTTTCGTTTTGAGTTAATGATTTCTTTTAAGATCAAGTAGCACTAAATTTTGATTATCAACTGTAACAGATACATGCAGATGACGATCGTTCAATAAAATTGTTGCAGCAATAAAAAGACTAATAATGCACAAGAAAGCTATGCCATTGATCAGTAGGGTTAATAAGCGGAGTTTCAAAAAAGTCAAAATTTTGACTAAATCTTGTGTGAAAGTAATTGTAGTTACTTTTAAATTCGATAGATAAGTATTCATTTCTTAAAGCCCTTGTGCCGCGTTCGGTACGTTTGGAAAATGAGGGAAACGACCGCTCCCCTGTGCCTGTATTTTAGCTTTTCTTATATGATTTTTATAGAGTCAACGACTTTATTAATATAGATAATTTCCGCATGCGGAATTTTAAAGAGTTATTTTTTTCAAAGAAAAAGCCCTTCAAATGAAGGGCTTTATAGTGATTAGTGCTGGACTAATCAGGGTGCTGAAATCAATATTCTTCAGGAAGCAATATCGTAGTGACACTGCGATCATACTCAGTAATGACCCAGACTTTTTGCGAGTCCGTTAAGTTAAAGGAAGAAAAAATTCTATCGCCACAGGCAACAGCGTGATTATTCTCTATAACATCATCTTCGCACATATCGCTCCAATCTCCACTAACGTGGCGATTGATCAGTTGATTAGCATTAAGTTTTCCTTCGCTCAGAAGAGCGTTAGCACCTGATGATAAACAAACCCGCCCTAATGAAAATAAGGGTTTAGAAGCAATAACTAACAACATAACACACTCCAAAGCCACATATAACGCTGTGGTAAGCGACGACGATTAGTGAAATCGTCGTAATCTAAAAAAGAAAAGACGATAGTCACTAGCCATCGGTTAAGACAATTAAGCCGCTATATCAAGAGGACTCTCAACAGCAACAACATCATCTTTACGCATCAAATAACGATGCGCTTTTGAAGCATGACTAGCCGCCGACAGTAACATTGAAGGATCACGTTTTAACGCATTAAACCATGAGTCGATATACGACTCATGCTGTAAATGATCACCTACAATGCCGTATTCGGCACAAATCATTGCAGCACCCATCTCCGCACAAAGCTCTTCAAACGCATAAAGAGCCTTAGCATCATCTTTGAATTTGTCTTCAAGGATGGCGCGGCGACCAGTACGCTTAGAATGGCCCGTTGCATGGGTTAATTCATGGGCTAAAGTAGCGGCGTAATCGTCATCGGTAACAAACTCACCTTCGGGCATCTTAATCGAATCAATGCCACGATGGTAATAAGCACGATTACCGCCAATACCAAAACCTAAGTTGGTTAAATCGCATTCAGTCTGCACCAAAGCCTCAATATCCTTAATCCGTTCTGAAACAGATTTAGGCGTTTTAGCGATGATAGCAGGTACTTCAATGCCATCTATTTGCTCAACATTAAAAAGGTAAAAAGGCTTTATAAAAGCCGATTTTTTATCATCGTCTTTTGAGCCATCTTTAGACTTTTTATCGTAAACGCCATAGCGGATACAATGTTGAGACTTTTCACCCTTACGAACAGAACCACCCAAAGATACAGCTTGATCAAATGTCAACCATGAATTATGGGAGTACCCATTTTCCATTGCCCCTACTAACAAAACAAAGATATTAATACCTTTGTACTCGTCACCTGTTTTCAAGTTGTAAGGCATTGCACGATCAGCATTTGCAATATCAACCCAAGGTTTGATCCAAGCAGATAAACCGCCTTCTTCAATTCTGGAAATGATACGATCAGTAACCGCTTGCTGCAATTTAGACATAGACATAATAACCACCAAAGCCACATATAACGCTGTGGTAAGCGACGACGATTAGTGAAATCGTCGTAATCTAAAAGAAAAGACGATAGTCACTAGCCATCGGTAAGCCTATTTTACATTGTTTTTAAGTCTTGTATGTAAATCCGCATGCGGAATTTTAAAGAGTTATTTTTTTCAAAGAAAAAGCCCTTCAAATGAAGGGCTTTATAGTGATTAGTGCTGGACTAATCAGGTGTTACGGTAATCTAAAACAAAAGACTCATAAACATCTTCTGTATAAGTTTTGACAGGGTAATCATGGGCTAGTTTGCGGAAAATGTTTTGAGCATTTTCATACAAAGCTAAACGCGCAAATGTACTGCTCTTCTTGTTTGGAATAACTTCCAAATTTAAAGCAAAATATTCACGACTGCCCAATTCCCAATATTTAATTGAGAGCAAATACTTCCCTGAATATGAAAGAAATATTCGCTTATCCATATTCCAATCTTGCGGATGATAGAAAAGTCCGAATTTTGGATTATAGCAAAACCCCATGTTTTGGTCAGGCAAAGAGTAACAAGAAGGTAATGTGGCAAGGATTTTAGCTAAAAAAACATCGTAATCCGAGACATCACTTTCATATACAAAGCCTGTGACAGCACCTAACAAGGAGTATTCACGATCTGACATAGACATAATAACCACCAAAGCCACATATAACGCTGTGGTAAGCGACGACGATTAGTGAAATCGTCGTAATCTAAAAAGAAAAGACGATAGTCACTAGCCATCGGTTTCAGCTTCGCATCAAGACAATTCTCGTTTAATGCTCCAACCCTTTTGATTCAGTATTAGTACCCAATTATTTGAGTCTCCTGTTCGCACAAGAAGAATCTCATCATGATCAGATTGACTATAATCAATAAAAGCTAAATTAGCTCCATTGACCAACAGTAAAACGAAATCATGTTCTAGATCATTCAAATCGCTTAAAAAATCTAAAAGAGAAATAGCTGCATGAATCTTAATATGGAAACAAGCATTGAGAATAAAGTGCATTAAACTTAAAGGTAAAGTACCCATAAAAACCCCAAAGCCACATATAACGCTGTGGTAAGCGACGACGATTAGTGAAATCGTCGTAATCTAAAAGAAAAGACGATAGTCACTAGCCATCGGTACAGCTATTTTACATCGCTTTTAAAATGGTGTATCTAAATCCGCATGCGGATTTATAAAACTGCCAAGTGATTATTGAAGATACGAAGGAAGCTGAAATGTAGGTTCTACGCGATCTTTAGAATTAATACTATTATTTCTACCAAGACGCTTTACAAAGACTTTTAAGCCATCACGAATTTGTATTTCACCAGTCATTACGTTACCAACAATGGCAAGTGCTTCTCGTGATTTGTCGCGGTAGGCATTAAATTTAATTTCATCATAAATGGTCGGAATTAGGATGAGAGAAACGACTTTAGAGCCTTCAATAGCTGCCCAATATTTGCCAAATGATTGCGTAGTATTATCAAGAGAAAATGATGAAACGTCTTTTTTGCGTTCAGAAGGAGTAATAATGTTTGTCATAAGAATCGCCATGAATGCAAATTATTTTAAAAATGCGCTGGCAAGAAGATCGGTATAATTGCTATATGCAAGAATAATAAAACCGTGAGTGTGACTTCCCAAAGCCGCCTAATTAGACACAAGCGGTGCGCGTGTTTTGGTGCTTTAAAAAGCGACCGATTGAAATGATAAACGCAATTATCATGATTGGCAAGTTATAATATATTGTAACTTCAAAGATGAAGGGAGCTTAAGTATTAATGTCTGCATGCGAAAATATGAAAAGCTATAAAGACTGAAAGCCCATAAGTTGGGCTTTCAATTGAAATTGACGATTACTTTTGTTCTTCAAGCCATAACTTGAATTTTTCAAAAATCTGTAAAAGCGTTTCATCTGAAATTGTTTCTAAGTCGTGTTCTTGTAGCAGAACCATGTATTCAGAGTTTTGCATTAAAGAGACAATGCCCTGACGTGACAAACTCCAACGAGTAAGAATCGGGGATTTTGTTTTTTGGGCTGGCGTTTTGGCTGGTGTCGAACTGGTTGGGTTCTCTTTTTTCTCGGAGGGTTTTGGATCTTTAAGTCTTAACTCTTTAAGAATTTTGCGCTCATTTTTTTTAAATTCTTTAAAGTTAAAATCACCTGATCTTACTTGTTTTATAACTAGATCTCTATCGTCAGGTTTAAGTTTATTTAAAATACTGAGAGCATCTTTATCTCTTAACAAGCCATCACGAACAATAGATCTAACTTCTGCTGAGTATTTAATTACTGCTAACTTTTTGCTTAATAAAGCAGGGCTAATACCTAGTTCTTTAGCAATGACAGTATGTGGTGATTCGATATTTTGACCAAGAAGTGTATTAACCCAACGGTTCAAAAACTCCGCCTCTTCAACAGGATTAAAATTATCTCGATGATAATTTTCTGCGAGCTGTCTTCTTTTTAAATCAGCCGACTCCATTTCTTCCCGAAGCATAGCTGGGATGGTAGTTAAGCCAGCTTTTTTTGCTGCTCTCCAACGACGTTCACCAGAAATAATCATAAACATATCTGGATTGTTGGGGTGAATACGGACATTGATAGGTTGCTCAACACCCATTGCCTGAATAGAAGCTGCCAATTCGTCCAGTGTTTCTGGATTTATATCTTTTCTAGGTTGCTCAGGATCAGGAACAATAGAAGCAACAGGTATTTCTAAATACTGTCTGTCTAACTGCTTGGTGGTCATTGGTTGTAAATTTCCGTAAATTGGATGGCTAAGTTTATTTTAACAAAAAAGAAGGCGATCGTTTTAGAAAATGGTAAGGCAACTTGATATTTAAAGTAGAGAGAAACGAAAGCAGGGTATGTATTCTAATTCCCCATGCGGAATTGAAGTTAACAAAGAAAAAGCCCTTCAAATGAAGGGCTTTATAGTGATTAGTGCTGGACTAATCAGATGTTAATTATCAACTTACAACAGGTAAACTGTCGAGAAATTGATTAAAACGATCAAAATGCTCTGGAGCAATTTGAATCGTTTTTCTTTGAAGTTGCGCGTCAAGCGTAACAACAAATATCGAGTTACCTAGCGCAGAAAATGCTCTAAGGTTTCCCGAATTTAAAACATCGTCGAAGGTGTCAACTTGTGAACCACCGTTTAGCTTTGTGCGCTCTGCACGAACTAACCGAGTGAGCAAGCCGACATCTTCATCGTAAGACGCTTCATCAAATTTATCGTCATAATAATAACAATCAATTTGTTTTAGCGAATTATCATCACCCGTAGAAAGTCTAGGGATCAGTAAGGTACGATTACTCAAGAACAGCGATTGGTTAGCAATAAGCACTTCATGATCTTTACTCTTAAGGGAGTAATTATGGCAAAGTGTTACTTCTGTGCAAACTTGAGAGCCATTAAGATAACAGTCCACAAGTGGTTCAAAATCAACCTTAACCTCCATCGTTGAAAGATCAACAAGGTGGTCATAAGCCCAATGACCAATCGGTAATTTAGATGGATCTACAAAAGACCATTTAAGCTCTAGTGCCATTGCCGCAGCAGCCCAGTGCATATCGTCAGAGCAATCAGGTAGGCCGTAAAACAAAACAGCAGCACCCGACAGAACATCCTTCAAAGAAACACCAGAACCACGTCTAACCATAAAATTATTACGTTCGGAAGACCAATTGGTAATAACAGGTGTATCCGTTAAAACAGACAGAAGATATGAAGGCAGATAATGAACATCGTTAAATACATCTAACAAGTCCCAATCTCGCGCAAGCGACCAATATTCTTCTGCAAAGTCTTTTGCCGAAAGTTGCAATTTGAGTACGGCTAATTTCTCAGCCCACAAATCGCGTATCAAATTTTTGATCGTATTAGACGCAACACGCTCATCATAAAGCGAAGAACGGTCGGGCATCTTACCTTTAAAATCAGAGTTAAGATGAACGACATTCGCTATTTTCTGAGAGTCACTCCAACAATAAATCGTGCTAAGAACAGGAATACCCTGTAAATAACATTCAATACTGTTGCTACGAGACAGTCGAACTTTTCCAATGGACGAATCCAAAAAACTTTCAGAAATCGCGTCAGGATTTGATGCAGGAACGCCGTTGAAGACAACCTGTATTGGAAAACCCTTTGCGTACTTCTTAACAGCCATTTCAACTTCGTGACTGGTCAAATCAATGCCGATTAAGCAGATTTTTGACCCATTGAGCGGAAGCTCATAAGACTCGATGGTATTGACAGCAATGCTGGTAAATGCCAACGCATCTTTAGTTTTGAATCGAATGAATTGATCAAAACTATAAACTTCAACTTCTTCTGCACTAAACAACGTGCTGAAAAAGCCCATCCCAAAAGGGTGTTCAGACTCTTGAATAGAATCGTCCCACCCACTTTCAGCCAAAGTAAACAATGACTGAAAATTTGAAATACCGCGCCCATTGTCGGTGACTGTGAGCGTTTTCGAGCATTCATCAAACTCAATATTGACGTTTGACGCACCAGCTCGACGTGCATTTTGCATCAATTCTGCTATTAAAACCTCACGGTTAGTGAAGCTAAAACGCAAGTTTGATACTAAACGATCTTGATTAACGGCAAGAGTAATCATATATAAATCCAAAGCCACATATAACGCTGTGGTAAGCGACGACGATTAGTGAAATCGTCGTAATCTAAAAGAAAAGACGATAGTCACTAGCCATCGGTACAGCAATTTTACACCGTTTTTAAAGCGGTGTATCTAAATCCGCATGCGGATTTATCACTAAACAATCATCCAAACACCACGCTCAACAGGTACAAAACCTTTGTGAAGTTGTAGCGTTTGTCGGACTTTAGCTTTCCAATGAGCGTTTTTAGTGACGCGATCAGGGGAAGCAGCAAAAACATGATCATATATTTGATCAAGTGGTGCAGTACCGCCGAGCTGCATAAGGGCCAGCCTGATAATGGAGTGCCATGTGCCTGATAATCGTTGTTTTTGCGATAACGCTAAACCACGAAACATAGCAAAAAATGAAGTATTCTTTTTTTGCCAAAGCAGCAGGTATTCATGAGTAATCATAGGAAGAGTTTGTTTTCTGTAATTAATCCGACCGCTCATAGTGTTATGTTGAGTCTTAATAATCACAGAGGCGAGTTCATCTTTTGGCATCCGAGCAATAATTTCTGCTTGATAACTAGAATATGAACCTTGCCTACGCCAATCCCCAATGAGTGTTCCATAAAAACCACCAGCACGAGTAGCTTCACGCTGATTCAATAACGCAAGTTGAAGCTTGTTATTAAAATCATCATCATCTATACAGCGCGATAAATCATCTGGATGAGATTCACCCCAGACATTTCCACTATATAAAATCATACCCCCGTAAGGCGGATGACTAAAAACCAAATCAGACTCTTTTTTAACAGAGTCAATAATTCGATCTTTAAGAATGTTAAAGCCACTGTGTAAATCAAGGCCATAAGCCTCAATCCCCATTTCTTGAGCAACTTCTATGCTTGTCATTGAACCAGCCATCGGATCAACAAAAACACTTGGCTTTAACCAAGAAAATATTTCCTGATAAATAAAGCCTGAGCAATTGCCACGATAAGAAGACTTGCCCCATTTACCGCGATTTTCAAAACTCAAAATACTCATAACAAACTCCAAAGCCACATATAACGCTGTGGTAAGCGATGACGATTAGTGAAATCGTCGTAATCTAAAAGAAAAGACGATAGTCACTAGCCATCGGTAAACCTATTTTACATGGTTTTTAAGTGCTGTATGTAAATCCGCATGCGGATTCTAAAAAAGGGGGAAGGTTTGAATGGTTTGTATTAAGTTACAATATATTGTAATGTTTTATATTATAATTAATTTATTAAATGAGAGGGGCTTAAGATGGCTGAAATTGAAAATAATGATCCACAACTAAGTGTGGAAAGAATGTCGGTTGCTGAGTTCAAAGCAATAATTACAAGAAAAGGATGGTTAATGAAAGACGTTGCTGTGAGATGGAAATTAGGAAAAACACGAATGAGTCAGATATGTACCGATAGCGAAAGACCTGTGTACTATGAAGATGCTGTGAGGGCTTTGCCAGAAAGAAATAAAAAGAAATAATTACAATATATTGTAATTAGTTGCAATATATTGTTTTTAATATGGTACACTTCGATACATGATAGTCACTAGCAAGTATGGGGAAGAAAATGGGTAAAGTCGTAGTATTTGGTAATCAGAAAGGTGGTTGTGGAAAAACAACATTAGCGATTACTTTAGCATGTGGTTTAAAAAATCAAGGGTTGAGTGTTTTAGTAGTAGATGCAGATCCTCAAGGATCGGTCATGTCTTGGGCTATTCGTGTCGATGAAAACAGCGAAATCGCTCTTCCTGATGCAGAAAAGCATGACAACGTATTAATTGATCAGGCATTGAAACGGTCTCGTGATCGTTATGATGTGACTATCGTTGACCTCGGTAGCAATCTTGGTTTTGGTGGTGACACTATTCAAAAAATGCTATTAAAAAGCTTAAGAGAAGCGGACTATGTATTCATACCTGTTGGCCCAAGTCCCATTGACGTAGATGCAAGTGACGCATTTGTTGATGTGTTAAAAGACATTTGGGAGCGAAGAGGTGAGGATATTCCAGCCGCAAGTTTTGTGATCAATGGTGTAAGAAAGGGTACAACCCTCGGCAGAGAGATTGCAGAAGTTATTAAAGATGTGTATTCAATGCCTGTTCTTGACACAAAAATTGATAGTAGAGAGGCTTATAAGACAGCATTTATAACTGGTTCTTCGGTTTTTAATTCAAAACAAATTGATGTTATTGAAAATGCAACAGCATTTGTAAATGAAGCTAAAAGAGTGATCGGACTATGAGCGAAAAAAAACCAACATGGGGTTCTAAAATAAAATCCGTGAGCGGCCAGAAGCGTGTTGATGTTAGGGAGTTTGAAACAGAAACAGGTGTACTCAGAGAGGTTGATAAAAACAGTATTTTTCCTGATCCAACTCAGCCTCGTCAAACGTACATTGATGAAACTTTAACTGAACTAAAAGAGTCAATTGAAGAGAATGGATTGCTTCAACCTATTCTTGTTGTTGAAGATGCGAAAGAAGATGGTGTCGGTAAATATCGAATCATAGCAGGTGAAAGACGCTGGCGAGCTGCAATGTTGTCTGAGAAAATTGTTCGCTTACAAGTTGTCATTAGAAACGATATTTCAGATGAGTTAAAGATTCTATTGGCTCAAATTGCGGAAAATGTTCATCGTGAAAATATGACAATCATAGAAACGGCAGAGTCATATAAAAGAGTTCTTGATGCCGTTAATGGTGATACTGAAAAAGCAATAAAACTGCTAAATGTATCAAAAACACGCTTTTCAACAATAATAGGCTTAAACAAGGCTGATGAGCAAGTAAGAGAATTAGCAAAAGATGGTGTTACGAAAGATATTGACGCATTGTCAGGTTTAAATGTGTTGCAAAAACTCAATCCTGAGAAAGCAAGTGATGCTATTGTGAAAATTCGTAGTGGCGATATATCAGCTAAAGGAATAAGAAAAACGGTTTCTGATTTAGTGAAAAATGAAAAAAAAGCACTAAAACAAAATGAAACGGCAGAATCACCAGAAATTAAGGTAACTGTTGATATTGAAAATGACAACGTAGCAACACAGCATCAAGATGAGATGCAAGAGAAGGAACAAGCTATTGAGCGTGTCTATTCAATAGAGTTGAACAGTGTTTTGATGGAAGAGTTAGTCGATTTTCTTAAAGAAAAAGAAAATAGCGATGATTTTCTTTTGATCAGAAAGGTTTTACTAGCATTAGAAAATGCAAAAGAAAAGGGGAAGCAATAATGTTAGATGCAAAAAAAACAGAAGCATTAACGGCAGTTGTGCGTGAGTTCTTAACGGATGGTTTGGATGCAGAAGAGGCTTGCAATACGCTTGAGCTGGTTGGATTTAAAACAATCATTGCCGAAATAAGGGAAAATTGGGTGCATTTTGCTCAGTTAAATAATGTGACGCTCAAAGAAAAAGATTTTACGGATACAGAGTTTGAGCAAGTAATTAGTAATGTATCTACCGAAATGTTGTCTTCGTTGAGTAAAGTTGCAACCTAAGATATAGGGTGCAACTTCAAATTTTAATCATTTGTCATTACAAAGGGTTTTAAAAGTGGCAATGAGTTCAGGGGCAAGCTCTTTTAAAATACCTCTTCTTTTTGAGCTGTTTAGAACCCAAAGCATCTCTTCTTGGGTGTGAGTGGTTCTTTTTGCTAGTTCAGCTATATCGTATTTTGGAGCTTGTTGTATAAGAGGGCGAGACTTCTTAGTTGATGCCGAGGCCGCTTTTTGGGGGCTATTTTTCTTAGCGTATGGTGAGTTGCTTTCATGAAAAAGAGCGAGAAGTTGAGGATCAAGTGATCTCAGAATGTTTTTTCTTTCAGGGGATTTCAAAATCCAATCAATTTCTTCTTGGGTGTGAGTGGTTCTTTTCGCTAGTTCAGCTATATCATCTTGAGTAGAGGCATTATTATCTTTATCGTGATATGGCTTTGTTGTTTGCTGAAAAGAGTAGAGCAATTCAGGGGCAAGCTCTCTTAAGGTATCTCTTCTTTTTGCATCTCTTAGAACCCAAACAATTTCTTCTTGGGTGTGAATAGTTCTTTTTGCTAGTTCAGCTATATCGTATTTTGGAGCGGATAGTGGGATAGTAACGTTTTTAATCACGTTAGCTTTTTTTGCCAAAGTTTTTTTCTTCAATAATACAGAAAATATATCAGGCTCAACTAATTGTCTAAACTTTTCTTGTCTTTCTGAAAAGGCAAAAATGTAACGTAATTCTTCGTAACTAAGGTCTGACTTTTGAGATAGATCGTAGAGATCATAAGTTTTAGACTGAAAAGATGCAGTGGAGCGATAATTAAAATCAAATTGACTTGATTTTTTATGGTCAATAAAAGTGAAAGAGGGGGAAGACGTATTAAATATAGGGTCTTCAACCGCCTCATAATCACTTACATCAATAGATGTTGGTTCAGTTGAAACTATGGATTCGGCATTAAATATAGGGTCTTCAACCGCCTCATAATCACTTACATCAATAGATGTTGGCTCAGTTGAAACTATGGATTCGGCATTAAATATAGGGTCTTCAACCGCCTCATAATCGCTTACATCAATAGATGTTGGTTCAGTTGAAACTATGGATTCGGCATTAAATATAGGGTCTTCAACCGCCTCATAATCGCTTACATCAATAGATGTTGGTTCAGTTGAAACTATGGATTCGGCATTAAATATAGGGTCTTCAACCGCCT
>Ga0209599_10000716_pt1 | contig 19537 bp, 21 predicted proteins | sample Shrwel_input2_FT_FD_187534 | JGI IMG/M metagenome (GOLD analysis project Ga0209599, IMG submission 187534) | Subsurface microbial communities from deep shales in Ohio, USA - Utica-3 well 1 S input2 FT (SPAdes) (version 2) ... | reverse complement strand
GATTTAGGTGGGCGGTACGTTGCCACGGCTCGGACGAGGCCGGTCGGGTCGCACCTCCCGTATATTATGTTCGTAGGGAAGGGAGGCTGCCGCGGGTGTCGAACACCGCAGGGGATGGTCAACATGAAGAAATTCGCCGAAAAAAGCAAGCAGGGGAGAGAAGAGGAGTGATTCGCCCCTCAGAATAGGTAAAAAACCGTATGCGATACCCTTGCGCCTTCCTGCTGCTCTGTCTTGGCCTCGTCGGCTGCCAGCAATATCAAGTCCGGCCCGAAATCGTCCCCGCCGAGTATGTCGGCCTCCTGGCGCCCAAGACGCCGGCGCCATTGCTGCAGAAGGGCGACCGCCTGGCCATCTGCGGGGACTCCATCACCGAGCAGAAAATGTACAGCCTGCTCATGGAAGCGTACGTCGTGGCCGCGCGCTCCGATCTGCACGTCACCGTCCGCCAGCATGGCTGGAGCGGCGAGCAGGCCGGCGGCTTCCTCAAGCGCATGGACAACGACGTCCTCCGCTTCAAGCCGACCATCGCGACCACGTGCTACGGCATGAACGATTTCCGTTACGTGCCGCAGGACGCCGCCATCGCCGCGACCTATCGCGCGAACCAGACGGCCGTCGTGCGTAAGTTCAAGGAAGCCGGCGCGCGCGTCGTGCTCGGTTCTTCCGGCACTATCCATTCCGTTCCGCCGTGGGTGAAGTCCGCGAAGGGCACCTGGCAGGACCTCAACCTCGCGCTGCTGAATTTCCGCAACATCAACATCGAGGTCGCGCAGGCCGAGCAGGTCGCGTTCGCCGACGTCTATTGGCCGATGCTGGTGAAAGGCCACGAAGCGCGCGCCAAGTACGGCGAAGGTTTCAAGCTGGAAGGCAATGATGGCGTGCACCCCGGCTGGGCCGGTCATGTCATGATGGCGACCGCGTTCCTCGAAGGCCTCGGCCTGCGCGGCGACATCGGCCAGATCGACGTCGACCTCGCCGCCGGCAAGGCGACCGCCCGCTATGGCCAGCGGGTCATGAAGGCCGAGCCCGGCGTGGTCTCGTTGCGCAGCTTCCGCCTGCCGGTCTCCTTCGAGCCCGGTGATATCACCAAGGATAACACCCTCGCCGCCGGCATGGCCTTGGCTGATTTCCAGAAGAAGTTGAACCGCCTGACCTTGCGGGTCGCCGGCGCCAAGACCGCCCAGGTCAAGGTCACCTGGGGCGAGGCCTCCAAGATCTTCACCGCCGCCCAGCTGGCCAAGGGCGTGAACCTAGCGGCCGAGTTCCCGCAGAATCCCACCTCGCCGGCTTTCGCCAAGATCTGGAAGGCCGTGGCCGAGAAGCAGGCTTACGAGACCAAGCAGATCAAGACGCTCTTCCGTAGCCCCGAAGCCAAGAAGGACATGGAAGCCGTCGTGAAGAGCTCGCAGGTCGAGTTCGATCGACTGGCCGCGGCCTTGCAGGCCGTGATCAAGCCCGTCGATTCGACCCTCAGGTTCGAAGAGGTGCGCTGAGCGGACCCCGCCAATGAAACGGGCCGCACTTTCGTGCGGCCCGGGCTATGGCTAGCCAACAACGATTGATTATTCGGCCGTGACGTTCTCAGCGACGCCGACGCCGAGGGTCATGCCGCCGACGACTTGGACCTTCTCCATGATGGTCTTCTGGATTTCCTCCAGGACCTTCGGGTTCTTGATGAGGTAATCCTTAGCGGCTTCGCGGCCCTGGCCGATGAGCTGGCCGTTATAGGCGATCCAAGCGCCCTTCTTCTCGAGGATCTTGTGTTCGATCCCGAGGTCGAGGACGGATCCGGAGCGGGAGATGCCTTCGGTGTACATGATGTCGAACTCGCACTCCGTGAAGGGAGGGGCGACCTTGTTCTTCACGACCTTCACCTTGGTGCGGTTGCCGATGACCTTGCCGGAAGGTTCCTTGATCTGGCCGATGCGACGGATGTCGATGCGGACGGAGGAGAAGAATTTCAGGGCGCGGCCGCCGGGGGTGGTTTCGGGGCTGCCGAACATCACGCCGATCTTCTCGCGGATCTGATTCGTGAAGATGCAGATGCAGTTGGTGCGGCTGATCGCGGCCGTGAGGCGGCGCATGGCCTGGCTCATCATGCGGGCCTGGACGCCGACGGTCGCATCGCCCATCTGGCCGTCCAGTTCCTGTTTCGAGACGAGGGCGGCGACGGAGTCGATGACGACCACGTCGACGGCGCCGGAGCGGATGAGGGTTTCGACGATATTGAGGGCGTCTTCGCCGGATTCGGGCTGGGAGACCAGGAGGTTGTCCAGGTCGACGCCGACCACCTTGGAGTAGCGAGGGTCGAGGGCGTGCTCGACGTCGACGAAGACGGCGTTGCCGCCCTGGCGCTGGATTTCGGCGATGATCGAGAGACAGAGGGTCGTCTTACCGGAGGATTCCGGGCCGAAGATCTCGACGATGCGGCCGCGGGGGAGGCCGCCGACGCCCAAGGCGAGGTCGATGGCGACCGAGCCAGTGGAGACGGACGAGACCTGCATCTTGGTCGCGTCTCCCATGCGCATCAGGGTGCCGTCGCCATACTGCTTGTTGATGGCGGAGAGAGCCAGATCGAGGGTCTTCTTCTCGGCTGCCTGGTTGGCAGATTTTTCCTTAGCGGTGGGTTCGGATTTGGCGGACATAACGTTGGGTATGCGGAATGGAAATTGCCCGCCACGGCGAGCGTGGCAAGCAAAATGAACAAATGTTCACTACTTCTTTCTACCCCCTTTGGGATGGGGGTTAGAAGCTAAACAAATCCCCCAGCCAGTCCCAGAAACCGGGCTCTTCCTTAGGTTTTACGCTGATCTTAGGGGTCGACTTCAGCGCCGGGATGCGGGCTTGGGCGGCCGCCTGGGTCTGGAGTTTGGCCAACCCGTCCTTCATGAGGTCGGCGGCCAGCTGATCGCGGAGCCGTTGTTCGGGCTTGGCCCCCAGCGGGCTATGGCAGCCCAGCACGACCGCGATGACCCGCTGGCCGCCGACCTTGGCGGTCGTGACGATCGAGGCGTCGGCGGCTTCGGTCCACCCGGTCTTCAGGCCGTCGCAACCGGGGAAGGAATCCAGCAGGTGGTTATGGTTCAGCACCTCCATGGGCTTCAAGGGGCGCCGCAGGACGTACCGCTTGGCCGAGGTGAAGCGCAGGGCTTCCGGCATGCCGCAGAGCACGACGGCGAGCTTGGCGAGGTCGCGGGCGGTCGTGGTGTCGTGCGGTCCTTTGCCATAGGTCAGCCCGTTGGGGGTGACGAAGCGGGTGCGGCTCATGCCGAGTTCGGCGGCCCGGCGGTTCATGCGCGCGACGAAGGCGGCCGTGCTGCCGGCCCGGTCGACGGCCAGCGCCACCGCGACGTCGTTCGCCGACTTCAGCATCAGGGCGTAGAGCATGTCCTCGACCGTGAAGGTCTCGCCGACGGCCAGCCAGATCTGCGAGCCGCCGGTGCCGGCCGCTTCCTTGGTGACGCCCACGCGGCTGCGCAGCGTCGTGCGGGCCTCGCGGACGTCCTCGAGCACCAGCAGGAGGGTCATCAGCTTCGTCACGCTGGCGGGGCTGCCCGGATAATCAGCGGTGCCCTGCGCGAGCACGGTGCCGGTCGCGGCGTCGACGCAGATCGTGCCGTCCACCCGCATGCCTTGGGTGGAATAACGCGTCTGGGCGGCCGTCTCCGCGGTGAGCGCGGCGTAGAAGAGGAGGGCGGTCGCGGCGAAGCGCACGGGCGATTGGTTGACGGACGCGCCGACGGAGCAAGTCCGATTTGCTTCGGCCCGGCGAAACGTCACCTTGTCGCCATGCGTCTCTACTTGCTCCGCCATGCCGAAGCCGTCCCCGGGACGCCGGACGCCTCGCGTGACCTCACGCCCCATGGGCAGCGTCAGGTGGCCTTGCTGGCCCAAGGCGCCGGGCTCGCGCCCTTGGCCGTGGTCGACGCGATCGAGCATAGCCCCTTGGTGCGCGCGGTCCGGACGGCGCAGCTACTGCGGCTGGCGACCCGTTCCCCGCTGCCCTTGAAGGTGTTCGCCGGCCTGGAGCCGGAAGCCGATCCGCGCAAGACTGCGGCCCTCCTCGCCAAGTCCCGCCGCAGCCGTCTGCTCGTCGGTCATAATCCGCATCTCGCCGGGCTGGCCGCGCTCCTGCTCGGCCTGGCCGACGGCGGCGAAGCGGTCCGTTTCCGCAAGGCCGGGCTGATGGCCTTGGAGCGGCGGAGCAAGCCGGACCGCGTGCGCCCGTTCGGCGCCTGGAGCCTGTTGTGGATGGTGCCGCCTGACCTCACGAAATGACACGCCCCGTTCTTGACTGATATCGCCCTCGCTCCGACCCTGCCTGCGTGTCTGACCGCCGTCGTCATCGCCTGATCTGGACCGCAGCGGCCTGCGCCCATGCGATGGCCCTCGGCGCCGTCTGGATCGGCGGCCTACGCGGCGCCGGCGAGCCCGCCACGGAAGGCGGACATATTCTGGTGACCTTGCACCCCGAGCCGGTCGCCTTGCCGGGCGAAGCGAAGCAGGGCGCCGCGCTCGGCGCCGGTCTCATCTTGCCCGTCACGCCGGCTTTCGTCGCCGTCCCGCCCGCCGAGGTTCCGCTGGCGACCGCGACCGTGGTCGCCTCGCCCGCCGTCGTGGCGCCCATGGCGGCCGAGCCTAAGGGCGTGGCCGTCACCACGCCCGCCCCCGTCGCGGAGATCTTCCTGCCGCCCGCCTTCCGCGTCCGGCAGGAGCCCGCCTATCCGGAGCGGGCGCGTCGTGCCGGCGTCGCCGGCGTCGTCGGCGTCCGCATCGTCCTAGCCGCTGACGGCTCGGTCCGCCAGGTCGAGCTCACGGCCAGCTCCGGCAGCCGCCTGCTTGACGAGGCCGCCTTGGAGGCCGCCCGTACCTCGACCTTTGAGCCGGCCACGCGCAACCGCGCTCGGGTCGAATCGGAAGCCGTCGCCAACTACCGCTTCGAGCTGCGCTGAGTCGCCGCGTCGCGGCGAGTGGTCGTGCCCTCGTCTTATTCGATTTCGACGAAGCGCGGATCCGAGCCGGAGAGCAGGGCGCCGAGGCGGCCCCAGTCGCCGTCCCGCAGGCTGCGGTCCATGATCAGGGTCGTGTCAGCGAGCGTGCCGCCGGGAGCGCAACGCACGGACCACAGCGGGCGGCTGCTGGTCGGGAGCATCGCGAAGCGGATATCGCCGACGTGGATCGCGCCGTCGGCCTGGTCGTAGGTATTCCATCCGCCCGTGAAGCGGGAGAAGTCGGCGATCAGGTGGGAGCCTTCGGAGAAGGGCGGGGGATTGCCGGCGGACGTGGGAGACCAGGCCGCGCGGGTCTCGCCGACCACGAGCCGCGTCCGCGTGAACGGGACGTTCCGCACCGCCGCGACATGCCAGCGCCCTTGGTGCAGCCAGACCGCGCGCCAGACGATGAGGTTGGAGACCGTCGGCTTCACCGCCAGACGCTCCGGCGTGACGGACTGGGCCGCCAGCCAGGTCCGCAGGCTGCGTTCGGCGCGGGCCTGCTGCGTCAGGCCGAGCGCCGCGTAGGCGCCGAACCACAGCAACGCGTAAGCGGCCAGTCGCGGCGAGTGCCGGCGCCAGGCGAGCACGGCGAAGGTCAGCACGGGCAGGGTGACCGCGAGGTCGACGATGGGGAGGCAATCCCAAGCGTAGCGTGCCTCCGTGAAAGGCCAGAGCAGCATCGTGCCGTAGCTCGTGCACCCGTCGCAGAGCAGGTGCGTGAGCGCGCCGGCGAGGCCGGGCAGGAATAGTTCGCGCCAGCCCACGTTATGGCGGCGATGGAAGAAGAGGGTCGTGAGCCACGCGGCGGCCAGCGCGAGCACCGGCATGAAGACGAAGCTGTGCGTGAAATGGCGGTGCCAGCGGAATGCCACGAGAGGGTCGTCAGCGGCACGGATGAAGACGTCGAGGTCGGGGGCTTCGGAAGCGAGCAGGGCGGCGACGGCGGCGGCGGAGACCGAGCCGCCGCGGCGATGGACGGCGATGCCGGCGGCGATGCCGAGGGCGGCGTGCGTGACGTTGTCCATGGGCCTAACTTATGGGCCTCGGTGCGGGAAGGAAGGCGGACTTTCGTTTTTTGACCCGGATTCGCCAATAGGCTGGAACTCAGGGGCCTTCCTTACGTCTAATAAGCCACCCCCATGAGACTGCTTTTCTCCGCCTTGGCGCTGTGCGCCGCGATCCTCGGTCAGGCCGCCGACCAGGATTACCCGCTCGCCGACGCGCAGGAGGTCCGCGCCCGCGGCGGCCTGCCGAACTTCTTCCAGAAGGCCCAGACGACCGGCGCCGAGCTTAAGATCGGGTACCTCGGCGGTTCGATCACCGCGCAGAAGGGTTGGCGCGTGCTGACCCTCGAGCATTTCAAGAAGGCCTATCCGCAGGCCGCCTTCACCGAGATCAACGCCGCGATTGGCGGCACCGGCTCTGATCTCGGCGTCTTCCGCGTCCAGCAGGACGTCCTCTCCAAGGGCCCCGACCTGCTCTTCGTCGAATTCGCCGTGAACGACGGCGGCGCCGACCCGCAGCGCATCATCCGCGCCATGGAAGGCATCGTGCGCCAGACCTGGAAGGCCAACCCCAAGTGCGACATCTGCTTCGTCTACACGCTCACCGAGGCGCTTTCTCCTGCCATGCTCGAGGGTAAGCTGCAGCGTTCCGCGAGCGCGATGGAGAAGGTCGCGGATTTCTACGGCATCCCTTCGATCACCCTCGGCATGGAAGTCGCAAAGCTGGCCAAGGCGGGCAAGCTGCTCTGGAAAGCGCCGTTGCCGAAGACCGACGCCGACAAAGCGGCGCTCGGCGACAAGTTCGTCTTCGCAGGGGACGGCGTCCACCCGCATGACTCCACCGGCCAGGTGCTCTACGCGCAGGCCATCGTCCGTTCGCTGCCGGCGCTCGCCATCGCTAACAACACGCCGACCACGCACGTGAGCAACCTCGCGCTCGATCCGGCGAACTGGGAGCGCGCCACGCTCGTCCCCATCAACGCCGCGAAGCTTTCGGACGGCATCGTCCTGGACGCCATGAAGACGGATGGTTACGCCAAGGGCTGGGCGAACCGCCTGCCCGCGATGGTCAGGCTGACGCAGCCCGGCCAGAGCATCGAATTCAAGTTCAAGGGCACGCACTGCGCCGTCTACGACATCATCGGCCCGGCTGGCGGCATGGTCGCCGTGACGCTCGATGGCAAGGCGCTGAAACCCGTCCAGCGCATCGATGCCTATTGCACCTATTCCCGCCTGGCCAGTTTCGTCGTCGGCACCGACCTCCCTGAGGGCGTGCACTCCGTCCGGCTGGAGTTGACGGCCGACCCGATCGACAAGGCCGCCGTCCTGGCGAAGAACAAGAACAAGATTGATAAGCCCGAACGCTTCGCCCCCCTGCATTTCTTCCCGGGTGCGCTGCTCATCCTCGGCGAACTCGTGCCTTAAAGGCCTCGGAACGACGCCCAGCCTTGACCGCCCCCTGACCCCCTCTGAAACTCCGCACCTCCCCCATCACCCACACCACCATGCGTTTCGGCCTCAATACGTTCCTCTACGCCTCTCCGTTTACCAACGAGAGCGTGCACCTGTTCAAGAAGCTCAAGAACTGGGGCTTCCATACCGTCGAGATCCCGATCGAAGATCCTTCGCATACCGACCCGAAGTTCCTGAAGGCCGCCGCCGCCAGCGCCGGCATCGCCATCGGCTCCATCTGCGCCTGCATGGGCCCCGGACGCGACCTGCGCGGTTCCGCCAAGGACCAGGCTGCCGGTCGTAAGTACATCATGGCGTTGATCGATCAGGCCGCCGTCGCCGGCTGCCCGCGCATCATCGGCCCGCTCTATTCCGTCGTCGGCCTGATCGGCGCTCATGACGACAAGACCAAGGCCAAGCACTTCAAGCTCGTCGTCAAGAACCTCAAGGTCATCGGCAAGTACGCGCAGAAGAAGGGCATCGAGCTCGACATCGAGCCGCTGAACCGCTTCGAGACCGACTTCCTCAACACCTGCGACCAGGGCCTCCGCCTCGTCAAGGCGATCAACCTGCCCAACGTGAAGCTCCACCTCGACACGTTCCACATGAACATCGAGGAGAAGAACCAGGCCGCCGCGATCCTCAAGGCCGGCAAGCACCTCGGCCACTTCCACGCCTGCGGTACCGACCGCGGCACCCCTGGTGGCGACTCCCTCGACTGGAAGCCCATCGTCGCCGCCCTGAAGAAGATCGGCTACAAGCAGGACGTCGTCATCGAGTCCTTCACCACCGACGTCAAGGTGATCGCCCGGGCCGCCGCCATCTGGCGCGCCATGGAGCCGCACCGCGACGACATCGCCGTCAAGGGCCTGAAGAACCTGAACCGATTCTTCGGCAAGCAGAAGTAATCCCGCCGCCGACCCTCTCATGAAACTGCTCACTCCTCTCCTCGCCCTCGCCGCGCTCTGCGCGTCGGTCTCCGCCGAGGATAAGTCCCTCTTCAACGGTAAGGATCTCGCGGGCTGGAAGGGCCTCGATTTCTGGTCCGTCGAGGACGGTGTCATCACCGGCCGCACGACCAAGGAGAAGCCCACCAAGGGCAACACCTTCCTCGTCTGGGAAGGCGAAGTCGCCGACTTCGAGCTCACGTTCCAGTACAAGATCGTCGGCGGCAACTCCGGCGTGCAGTACCGCAGCAAGCTCGTCGACGCCAAGGGCTTCGTGATCTCCGGCTACCAGGGCGACTTCGAAGCGGGCAAGACCTACTCCGGCATCCTCTATGAAGAGAGGGGCCGCGGCATCCTTGCCAAGCGTGGCGAGAAGGTCGTGATCAAAGAAGGCGCCGACGCCAAGAAGCCGAAGATCGAAGTCACCGGCTCGCTCGGCAAGACCGACGAGATCCAGGCCAAGATCAAGGCCGGCGACTGGAACGAATACCGCGTCGTCGCCAAGGGCGGCCACCTGCAGCACTTCATCAACGGCGTCCAGACCGTCGACGTCACGGACGAGACCGCCGTCGGCGCTAAGAAGGGCCTCCTCGCCCTCCAGCTCCACGCCGGCCCGCCCATGGTCGTCCAGTTCAAGGACCTCGTCCTGAAGGAGATCAAGTAAGCCGTCATGAAAAAAACCTTCCTCAGCCTCCTCCTGCTCTCGGCCGCGTTCGTCTCGGCCGCGGACAAGAAGAACGTCCTCCTTATCGCCGGTCGCCCGAGCCACGGTCCCGGCGAGCATGAGCACAACGCCGGCATCCAGCTCCTCGCCTCCGGCCTGAAGCAGTCCGCCGCCGACCTCGTCAACGTCGACGTCGCCCTCAACGGCGAATGGCCGTCCGACGAGCGCGTCGCCAAGGCCGACACGATCGTGATCTACTCCGACGGCGGCGGCGGCCATCCGGCCCTTCCGCACCTCGACCAGCTCGCCAAGAAGATGGCGGCCGGCACCGGCTTCGTCTGCCTCCACTACGCCGTTGAGCCCGCCTACGAGCGCGCCGGCTGGCTGAGCGTCGACGGCAAGCCCGTGAGCCCGGCTCCGGCCGGCCGTTCCTCCAAGGGCAAGGGCGCCCTTGAGTTCAAGGACTGGCTCGGCGGTTACTTCGAGCAGCACTGGTCGGTGAACCCGCACTGGACCGCTGACTTCACCGTCATCCCGGACCACCCGGCCAGCCGCGGCGTGAAGCCGTTCGCCTCCAATGACGAGTGGTATTTCAACATGCGTTTCCGCGACGGTATGGAAGGCGTCACGCCGCTCCTGTCCGCGATTGCTCCGGCCGACACCATGAAGCGCGGCGATGGCCCTCACTCCGGTAACCCTGACGTGAAGAAGCTGGTCCTCGAGGAGAAGAAGCCCGCGGTCGTCGCCTGGGCCGTCGAGCGTAAGGACGGCGGACGAGGCTTCGGCTTCACCGGCGGCCACTATCACGCCGGCTGGTCGAACGACAGTCAGCGTACCCTCGTCCTCAACGCGATCGTCTGGACCGCGAAGGCCGAAGTCCCCGCGGCTGGCGTCACCACGAAGTTCTCGGAAGACGAGCTCAAGGCGAACCTCGACAAGAAGGGTCAGCGCAAGTCGCCGGCCCCGAAGAAGAAGTAAGCGGCCGTTAGGTCGCCCGCATCAGGCCGGAGGTTCGCCTCCGGCCTTTTTCGTGCCCGGAAAAGACGTCGGTCGTTTGACCTCGGCGGCCGCTCCGCAACCTTGCGGACATGTCCAAGCACATCGCGGTCATCGGCGGAACTTCCGGCATCGGGCGCGCGACCGTCGCGCAGCTCCAGGCCGACGGGCACACGGTCCACGCCGCCTGCCGCTCGCCGGAGAAACTGGCCGACCTCGACATCGTCGCGCAGCCGTTCGACGCCGTCGCGCCGGGACCGCTGACCTGGCCTGAGCGCCTGGACGGCTTCGTCTACTTCCCGGGAACGATCGTCTTGAAGCCGTTCCATCGCCTCACCGCGGAGGATTTCCAGCGCGAGCTCCAGGTGAACCTCTTCGGCGCGATCGCCGCGCTCCAGTCCGCGTTGCCGGCGCTCAAGGCCTCGGGTAACGCCTCCGTCGTGCTTTTCTCCACCGTCGCCGTGGCGCAGGGCATGCCCATGCATGCGAGCATCGCCGCCGCCAAGGGCGCCGTCGAAGGCCTCGCCAAGAGCCTCGCCGCCGAATGGGCGCCGCTCATCCGCGTGAACGTCATCGCGCCCTCGCTGACCGACACGCCGCTCGCGGGCGCATTGCTCAACTCCGACCTCAAGAAGGAAGCCGCTGCGAAGCGTCACCCGTTGCAGCAGGTCGGTCGTTCGGAAGACATCGCCACGCTCGTCGCGCATCTCCTTTCCGGCCATAGCCGCTTCATGACCGGGCAAGTGCTGCACGTGGACGGCGGGTTGTCGTCGGTGCGGACGTTCTGAGCCGGGCACAAAAAACCCGGGCGCCTCGCGGGCCCGGGTTTTGGCAGAGCTTACGCTCCGTTCAGATCAGCATCAGCGCGGGTTCTTCGAGGAGCTGCTTGAGCGCCTGGAGGAACTGAGCGGCGTTGGCGCCGTCGACCACGCGGTGGTCACCCGAGAGGCCGATCACCATGCGGTGGCCGATGACCAGACGGTCCTGGGCGTCGACGACGGGCTTCTTGATGGTCGCGCCGACGGAGAGAATCGCGGCGTTGGGCACGTTGATGATGCCGAAGAAGCCGGTGACGCCGAACATGCCTAGGTTGGTGACCGTGAAGGTCGAGCCCGACATCTCGGCCGGCGTGAGCTTCTTCGAGCGGGCCTTGCCGATGAGCGCCTTCGCCTCGATGGCGATGTCCTTGAGGGTCTTCGCGTGCGCGTCGCGGATGACCGGGGTGACCAGGCCGTCTTCGAGGGCGACGCCGAAGGAGAGGTGCACCGCGCCGTGGGTGCGGATACTCGTGCCGGCCCAGGAGGCGTTGACCGCGGGCACGCGGCGGAGGGCTTCGGCGGAGGCCTTCAGGATGAAGTCATTGACCGAGAGCTTGATCGCGTCGGCGCCGGTCTCGGCGAGGCGCTTGTTCAGCGATTCGCGCATCGCCATGAGCGGAGCGGCGTCGACTTCGACCTCGAGGTAGAAGTGCGGGACGGTGACCTTGGACTCCAGGAGCCGGCGGGCGATCGTCTGGCGCATGCCGCCCACGGGGACGTCGGCGTCAGGCTGGATGCCCTTGCCGTCGGCGGGCGGGGCGACCGCGACGTTGAGCGGGCCGGAAGGAGTGGCGGCGGCCGGAGCCGAAGCGGCGGCGGCGACATCGCGACCGACGACGCGGCCACCAGGGCCGGAGCCGGCGAGGGAGGCGACGTTGAGCGCGGCTTTCTCGGCCATGCGCTTCGCGTAAGGGGAAGCCTTGGTGCGGGAAGCGTCGGACTGCGGGGCGACGGAGCCGGAGGATGCGGGAGCGGCGGGGACGCAGCTCACTTCGGCCTTCTCGGGGATCGCCGGGACGGCGGTCGCGGGAGCCTTGGGCGCCGGAGCGGCGGTGGGCTCAGGGGCGGCTTCGCCCTTCTTGCCGATGGCGCAGATGGGCGCGCCGACGGGCAGCTGCTGGCCGGCCGGGGCGTAGATCTTGAGGATCGTACCCGGCACCGTGCAGGAAAGCTCCATCGTCGCCTTGTCGGTCTCGACTTCGGCCAGGATGTCACCGAAGGCCACCACTTGGCCTTCCTTGATGTTCCATTTCACCAAAGTCCCCACCGACATCGTGTCGGAGAGCTTCGGCATATCGATAATTTCAGCCATCGGATTTGAAGAGTAAGAAGGGAGGGGTTAGGCGAGGACCTTGAGGGCTTCGCGGACGACGCGGTTCACGTCGGGGAGCTGCTGGTCTTCCATGCGCTTGCAGTAGATCTGCGGGGCGTCGATCGAGGACACGCGGTGGATCGGGGCGTCGAGTTCGTCGAACGCGCGCGACTGGATGAGGTAGGCCACCTGGGCGTCGACGCCGCAGAAGGGCTTGTTCTCTTCGACCAGCAGGGCGCGGTGCGTCTTGCGGACCGAGGCGAGGATAGTCTCCTCGTCGAGCGGACGGATCGAGCGGAGGTCGACGACTTCGACGCTGACGCCGTGTTCCTGTTCGAGGATCTCGGCGGCCTTGAGGCTCGTGATCACGGCGCGGCCGTGGGCCACGATCGTCAGGTCGGTGCCTACGCGCTTCACGTCGGCGAGGCCGAGCGGCACGATGTAGTCTTCGTCCGGCACTTCGCCCTTATCGTTATAAAGGATGGTGTTCTCCATCACGTAGACCGGGTCGTTGTCGCGGATGGCCGCCTTGAGCAGGCCCTTGGCGTCATACGGGGTGGCCGGGCAGACGACCTTGATGCCGGGGTGGGAGGCGAGGATGGCCTCGGGCGTGTGGGAGTGGGTGGCGCCGACGTTGGTGCCGCCGTTGGCCGGACCGCGGATGACGATCGGGCAGTTGATGAGGCCGCCGGACATGTAGCGGATGTTGCCGGCGTTGTTCACGATCTGGTCGAACGCGACGTACGAGAAGGACCAGAACATCAGTTCCATGACCGGACGGATGCCGAGCATCGAAGCGCCGATGCCGAGGCCGATGAAGCCCGCTTCGGAGATCGGGGTGTCGACGATGCGTTTCGGCCCGAACTCCTTGAGGAGGCCCTCGGTCACCTTGTAGGCGCCGTTGAACTGGGCGACTTCTTCGCCCATGATGACGACCTTGTCGTCGCGCTTGAGTTCTTCGCGCATCGCGGCGCGGAGCGCCTCGCGGTAGGAAATGACGGCCATGACAGTGTGTGCGAAGAAGGATTATTCGAAGATGATGGTACCGCGGCTCGTGGTGTCGGGCCCGCGGTTGTCCTCTTCCCAATAGATATGCTTGGTGATGTCGGCGACGGTGGGATCCGGCGATTCGTCGGCGAACACGGCGGCCTTGTCGGCTTCGGCCATCGCTTCCTCGTTGATCTTCTGGGAGAGTTCAGGGGTCAGGACCTTCTCGCGGAGGAGCTCCTGTTCGAAGGCGAGGACCGGGTCTTTCTTGTCGCGGTATTCCTTGATCTCTTCCTTGTCGCGGTAGGTCTTGTCCGGGTCGGCCATCGAGTGGCCGAAATAGCGATAGGTGAAGATCTCGAGGACGGTCGGCTTGGATTCTTCGTGGGCGCGCTTGAGCGCGATGGCCGTCTTGGCGCGGACCTCGTACACGTCGTGGCCGTTGATGACGTCCCAGGCCATGCCGTAGCCCTCGGCGCGCTTGGCGAGGCAGCCCGGGTGGGCGGTCGAGCGCTCCTGGGAGGTGCCCATGGAGTAGCCGTTGTTCTCGATGACGAAGATCATCGGCAGGTCCCAGAGGGCCGCCAGATTGTAGGCCTCATGGACGGCGCCTTGGTTGACCGCGCCGTCGCCCATGTAGGCGAGGCAGCTGCCCTTGAGGCCCATGTATTTGACGGCGTAGGCGAGGCCGGTCCCGAGCGGGGCCTGGCCGCCGACGATGCCGTGGCCGCCCCAGTAGTTCTTGTCGGGAGCGAAATAGTGCATCGAGCCGCCTTTGCCCTGGGAGCAGCCGGTGACGCGGCCGGTCAGTTCGGCCATGCACTCGTTCATGCCCATGCCCACCATCAGGCCGTGGCCGTGGTCGCGGTAGCCGGTGATGATGTGGTCGTGCTTGCCCAGCAGGGAGATCGTGCCGGCGGCGACGGCCTCCTGGCCGACGTAGAGGTGGAGGAAGCCGCCGATCTTACCCTGCTGGTAGATGCGGATGCAGCGCTGCTCGAAATGGCGGATACGGGCCATTTTCGTGTAAAGGGCGATTTTCTCGGCCTTCGACATGGAGGCGTTGACCGGATCCTTGGCATAATCGGAAGGGCCGGCGGGGCGCTTCAGGGATTCGGGGTGGGTAAGGACAGCGGGCTTGGCCACGGTAGTTCGTTTGGTCCGATTGGAGGGGTCTACCGAGGAAGGTCAAGCGTCCCCTCCCTTAGCCTCAATTTGCCTTGACCCGACTTGCGGGGGGCCTCCCCTTTCCCTTATCCTGTGAGTCCTCTCTCAGGCACCCCCTTTATCTATGGAAGAAACCCATGAGGCTTCGGCCCGCGAATTCACCGTCCAGAACCGCATGGGCATCCACACCCGTCCGGCCGCCCAGATCGTCCGGCTGGCCAATCGCTACCCGGATGTCGAAATCACCGTCTCCAAGGACGAAGAATCCGTGAACGGCAAGAGCATCATGGGACTGATGATGCTGGCCGCCGGCCAGGGTTCGAAGCTGCGTTTTTCCGTCCGCGGCAAGGACGCCGCCGCCTTGCTCGGCGAGATGGAGGCCCTCTTCGCCCGAAAATTCGACGAATCCTAAGCCCCCATGCTCTCTCTCCTTGCCTCCTTCCTGATGCTCGCCGCGGGCGAGCCGGTCGCCCCGCCCACCGTCACCGATGTCGAAGTCGTGCGGCTCCTGAAGCCGGCGGAGCTCGCTGAGTGGCATAACGTCGTGCGCGTCACCGCCTTAGGGCAGGCACGCGTCAAGCAAGGCCAGAGCATCATGGACACCAGTATCGCCGCGGCTGCCTCGACCAAGGGGTCGAAGACCGGCGGACTCACCGAGACTCCCGAACAGATCAAGATCCGGGCCCAGAAGATCATCGATCAAGGTAACGCGCAGATCCAGCAGGTCGCGCCTTCTCTGGCCCGCCTCCGTCTGGTCGCGGCCCAGCGCTTGGCCGAGACGATGAAGCCGGTCGACTTCGCCATCGAAATCACGGCCGCGGCGCCTCCTGCCGCCCTCGACGCCGCCGTCGGTCGGCTGCATAAGCAGGCTGTCGACCTCGGTTACACTTCCGCTCAGCTGATCGGCTCCCTGCGCGTCAGCGCCGCCGGACTCGAACGCCCCGCCGAGCTCACCGCCGAACTCCGTACCGCCTGGTCGCGCCGCACCGGTGTCGCCTTGGCCGCCGTCCCGGCCGAAGGTTATGCTTACGTGCCCGCCGTCGCGCCGGCCGCGCCCGCCTTGTCGAAGGGTCTCAAGGCCGCGGCCGCGCCCAAGCAGTTCGCCGTGCTCTGGGCCGAGCAGTACGCCGTCGGCGCCGATGGCACGCAGACCCTGCTTTTCCTGCGTCTCGCGGACGCCCACTCTTTCCGCATCATCGCCTCCGAGCTCGTCCTGACCCACACGGGCGCCGCGTCTGCCGTCGGCGCCATCGCCCTGCGCGATGAACGCAGCTTCATCCCTCGGCTCACGCAAGGCGGCGAACTGACCTTCGGCTTCGAGCGCGACAGCCATCCCGTCGGCTCGGCCCTGCTGACCCATCTCTGCCTGACGCAGACCAAGCTGTCCGTCGCGGGCGACCCTTACGTCGTCATCGTCGCCGGCGGCGGTCCGGCCGGCGGCGTCGTCGGCGCCAAGTGGCGCGCGGTCCCGGTCGAAGCGACGGTGGCCGGCGACACCGCTTTCCGGATCGAAGGCGTCCCCGTCGGCGGCGTCGCGGTACCGGTCGGTCAGCTCACCGTCCGCATCGGCCCGCCCGGCGCGAAGTAATCAGGCTTGCTTGCGCGCCGCCTTCATCTCGGCGGTCGTCGCGCGCTTGAGCTTCTTCACTTTCGCGGCCGTCAGCAGCTGGTGGGCGCGCGTCATCCGGTCGATGAAGAGCACGCCTTGGCAGTGGTCATGCTCGTGCTGCACGCAGCGCGCGAGCAGGCCGGCGCACTCGAGGACGTGCGGGGCGCCGTCGGCGTCGCGGTAGCGCACGATCGCGCGCTCCACGCGTTCGACGTCGCCGGTGACGCCGGGGAAAGAGAGGCAGCCTTCGGTGTAGGTGTCGGGCTCGCCCGCGGGGACCGTCACCGTCGCGTTGGCGAGCAGCATCGGCATGATGTCCTCCGGCCGGCGTTCCTTGCCGTCGAGCACCGGCGCGAAATCCTCGTCCCGCACGTTCATCACGAAGAGCTGCAACGAGAGCCCCACCTGTGGCGCGGCCAGGCCGATGCCTTTGGCGGCCTTCATCGCGCGCAGCATCGCGTCGCCGAGGGTGCGGAGGGGCGGGCCGAATTCGCGCACGGGCTCGCCCACCGCCCGGAGGACCGGGTCGCCGTAGGGGCGGATGGTGAATTCGGCCATGGCTTCTGGTTACCTTTTCGCGGGTGCGGGGAAAGCGAAAACGCTCACTTCTCCGCGCCGTAGTCGCCTTTTTCGCAGCGTCGGACGAAGGTCTCGGCGCGCTTGCGTAGCCCGTTCCACTTGGACCGCAGCGCCTGCGTCTCATCCGGCGTCACGCGGCGGTCGGCGATCGCGTCGGCCACGTCGGCGATGAGCAGGCCGAACTCGCGGACGAGCGTATTCGCGGCCTGATCCAGGGCGCCGGCGGCCGTTTCCGTCTCGACCGGCGTGAACTGACCGCCGGCCTTTTCCGCCAGCCAGTCGAGGATGCGCGTATCGCCGGTGAGCACGATCAGCTGGGCCGTGCGGTGGAGCGGATTCGGCTGGCCGCTGCCTTGGTCCGCCGGCTCGCGCCATTTGTAGAGCATGGAAGGAGAGACCCCGAGGGATTTCGCGACCTGTCCGTGGACCTGCGCCTGGTCGCCCGGCCGGTCTTCGCCGGCCTTGCGTAAGGCGTCTTCGAGGACGTGGTGGGCTTCCTTGACCCGGCTCCGGCGGGGGGTGGCGGCTTTCTTGGGCATGCGGCAGGATAGGGTGGACGGCCGCGATACCGCAAGCGAGACACGGAGCCTTATAACCATGCGGCTGCTTTGTAGTCCATGCTTTCGGAAAAGATTGGAAAGGCGGGCGGCCCGGGGCATCTTGCCCGCATGGATGAAGTCTCCCTCGTGTTACCCGTCAGCCTGCTCGTTGCCGGCCTGGTCCTGATCGCGGCCGAGTTCTTCCTGCCGACCGTGTTCCTCGGTTTCGTCGGCGCGGCCGTCTCCTTCGTCGGCATCTATCTGTCCGCCGAAGCGGGGGCCCTCACCTGCGCGCTCTTCTGCGTCGCATTCGTCGTGGTCCTCGCCCTGGAGTTCTTCGCCTTCCGCCGCATCCTGCCGCAGACCGGAATCGGCCGCGCGATGATCAACGTCAGCAGCAACGACGGCGCCGCCGTCCCCGCCGCCGCGGGTTACGCCGTGTACGTCGGCAAGACCGGCAAGGCCGTGACCGTGCTCGCTCCCTCCGGTACCGCCGAGGTCGACGGCGCTCTGCTCGAGGCCTTCTCGCTCGACGGTTTCGTCGAACGCGGCGCCTCGGTCGTCGTCGTCGAAGCCGGCGCCGGCCGCGTCACCGTGCGTCGCTCCCGCTGAACCCTTTTCCCCGCTTATCACCATGGATATCCCTAACGTCGTCATCTGGGTCGCCGCCGGAGCCCTGCTCCTGCTCGTCCTCTTCCTGCTCACCTTCCTGGCCGTCTGGGTCCGCGCGCGCCTCGCCGGCGCCGAGGTCGGCATCTTCGACCTCGTGGGCATGCGCCTGCGCGGCGTGCCTTACAGCGTGATCGTCGACGCCAAGATCGCCGCCACCAAGGCCGGCCTCTCGGTCGACGTCGAGAAGATCGACGCCCACTACCTCGCCGGCGGCAACATCGTCCAGACCGTGCAGGCGCTCATCGCCGCGCAGAAGGCCGGCCTGCACCTCGACTGGAACCGCGCCTGCGCGATCGACATCGCGACCCGCGGCACCAACAAGTCCGTGCTCGAGGCCGTCCTCACCTCCGTCAGCCCGAAGGTCATCGACTGCCCGAATCCTTCCAGCGGCCGCACCACCATCGACGCCGTGGCCAAGGACGGCATCCAGGTGAAGGTGAAGGCCCGCGTGACCGTGCGCACCAACCTCGACCGCTTCGTCGGCGGCGCGCAGGAAGAGACCATCATCGCCCGCGTCGGCGAAGGCATCGTGACGACCATCGGCTCCTCCGAGAGCTACAAGTTCGTCCTCGAGAACCCGGACCGCATCTCCAAGACCGTGCTGGAGCGCGGCCTCGACGCCAACACCGCCTACGAGATCATGTCGATCGACATCGCCGACGTGGACGTCGGGGAGAACATCGGCGCCACCCTCCAGGAAGCGCAGGCCAACGCCAACAAGAACATGGCGCAGGCTCAGGCGGAAATCCGTCGCGCCGCCGCCGTCGCCCTCGAACAGGAGATGCGCGCCCGCGTCGAAGAGATGCGCGCCCGCGTCGTCGAGGCCGAAGCCCAGATCCCGCAGGCCCTCGCCGAGGCCCTGCGTTCGGGCCGCATGGGTTACCTTGATTTCCAGCGTCTCGAGAACCTCCGCTCCGACACCGAGATGCGCAAGGGCATCGCCGGTGACGGTCCCGCGCCCGGCGCCAAGGCCTGACCATGGAAGGCGCGGTCATCTTAAAACTGCTCCTGGCCGCCGGCGGCTTCGCCGTGTGGGCCTATCAGCAGGTGCGCGCGAAGGTCGAGCAACCGACGCCCACGGCCATGGCCGCGCCGCCGCCCATCCCGCGTCGCGTGCGTAAGCCGCGGGCCGCCGCTCCGAAGAACGCGGCGAAGCCGGTCGAAGAGCCCGCCGAGGGTTCCTTGCGTCCGGCGGCGGCCGCCGTCCATCTCGACGCTTCCTCCCTCGTGGTCACGCGTCCGGCCCGCGCGCTTTCGCGCACGCAGTTCCGCGGCGCGGCCGCGCTGCGCCAGGCGATCGTCGCCCGCGAAGTCCTCGGTCCGCCCCTCTGCCTTCGTCCGCCGCGGTTCTGATCAGCGACGCGGCGCGAAGAGCCGCGCGAGCAGGTACGGTACCGCGCAGCACAGCACGATGCCGGCGCCCGACGGCACCGCCGGCAGGTAATACGAAAGATACAGGCCGGACACGCCGCCCGCGAGCGCGCAGGCGACGCCCCAGGCCATGACCTGCGGGACCGTGCGTCCGAGGAGCACGCCTGTCGCCGCCGGGATCACGAACAGCGCCGTGGTCAGGAGGGCGCCGACGAGCCGCACGCAGGACACCGCGCCGAGCGCGACGAGCCCGAGCAGGGCCATGCGCATGAGGCCGGGGCGGGCGCCGAGCAGCGCCGCGTATTCTTCGTCGAACGAAGCCAGCTCCAGTTCCTTGTGCAGGACGCGCAGGCCGAAGAGCACGCCGACCGCGGTCAGCGCGATCACCCAGAGGTCGGCCGCGCCGACCGCCACCACGCTGCC
>Ga0209599_10000715_pt1 | contig 19567 bp, 26 predicted proteins | sample Shrwel_input2_FT_FD_187534 | JGI IMG/M metagenome (GOLD analysis project Ga0209599, IMG submission 187534) | Subsurface microbial communities from deep shales in Ohio, USA - Utica-3 well 1 S input2 FT (SPAdes) (version 2) ... | reverse complement strand
AAACAATTAATTTCTTAAATATTAAAGAAGGAAAACTTAATGCTACAACCAAATAAAGACCTAGAACAAATTTTTGAATCTGCTGTTAGTCTAGCCAATGAACATAATCATGAATATGTCACGCTTGAACATTTTTTACACAGTCTAGTTACCAACGAACCATTTGCAAAACTACTGACAAGTTTTGGAGCAGATGTTAAGTCACTAACCAAAGATGTAACAAAATTTATTCAAGAAGATTTAAAAGAAATTGTTAATCCAAATGTAGATAGGCCTAAAAAAACTAATACAGTGGATAAGGTCTTAAATCGTGCATTTACTCACGTTCTGTTCTCAGGTAGACAGGTTATTGAACCTATTGATTGTTTTATTAGTATGTTTGCCGAAAAGAAAAGTTATGCTACATATTTTATTAGAAAAGCTAACATTGACAAAGACAAGTTTTTAAATTTTATACAAAAAGAATCTGTTAAAGAAGATGCAGACGAGCCTCGTGAACTTCAGGGAAAAAATCCTCAAACAGAACGTATGATCAATCAGTTCTGTGTTAACCTAACAGCCAAGGCTAAAGCTAAAAAAATTGATCCTGTTATTGGTCGTGAAAAAGAAATTGAAGAAATGCAGTTAGTATTAGCACGTAGAAACAAGGCTAATGTTATGCTAATCGGCGACCCAGGTGTAGGTAAAACTGCTATTGCAGAAGGCCTGGCACGTAAAATTGTAGAAGGAACAGTGCCCACTTTCATTCAGGATCATACTGTTTATAACCTAGACATTAGTGCTATGCTTGCTGGAAGTAAATATCGCGGTGATTTCGAAGAGCGCCTTAAAGCAGTTCTCGGCGCTATTGAAAAGAAAGGTAAGAGCATTATCTTTATTGATGAAGCACATATGATGAACGGTGCAGGTGCAGTCAGTGGTGGCAGCAACGATATGGCTAATATGTTAAAGCCTGCACTAAGTAAAGGCACATTAAAAGTTATTGCTTCGACTACATGGGAAGAATTCCGTAAACACTTTGAAAAGGATCGTGCCTTAATGCGTCGATTCCAACGTGTTACTGTTGATGAGCCCAGTGAAGCTACTGCTATTAAGATCCTTAAAGGTCTTAAAAAGTATTACGAAAAACATCACAGTGTTAAGATCACTAATCAGGCTATCATTGACTCAGTAACTTACTCTGTAAAGTACATGAGTGATAAAAAGTTGCCTGACAAAGCCATTGACTTAATTGACTGCGCCTGCGCTCGCTTTAAAGTCAAGGATGAAGAAAACGGTGTTGTTGATCATGACGAAATTTTGTTTGAAGTAGCTAAGATTGCTAACTTACCTTTAGAACAAATTAATTCCAAAGAAGGTGTTAATCTTGCTAACTTAGAAAAGAATCTACGTAACAAAGTATTCGGTCAAGAAAGTGCTATTGAAAGTCTGCTAGACAAAGTGTTTATTGCACAGGCAGGTCTTAAAGCAGTTAATAAGCCTGTAGGTAGTTTCTTGTTTGTTGGTCCTACTGGTGTAGGCAAGACTGAAGTTGCTAAACAACTTGCCAACAACATGGGCGTTAAACTTATACGCTTTGATATGAGTGAATTTCAGGAGAAACATAGTGTTGCTAAATTTATTGGAGCCCCTCCAGGCTACGTGGGATTCGATGATAATGCAGGTCAGCTTATTACTAACCTACAAGAACATCCTAATGCTGTGCTACTATTAGACGAAGTCGAGAAAGCTCACCCAGATGTTCTAACTGTTATGTTACAGTTGATGGATAACGGCTTTATCACTGGCAGTAATGGTAAAAAAGCAGACGGCCGTAACGCTATTATCATTATGACATCAAACTTAGGGGCCGCCGATGCTGAAAAGAACGGTGTCGGTTTTGGTAGTTTAGAGCGTGACAGCGATCCTAAAGATGCTATCAATAAGTTCTTTGCACCCGAGTTCCGCAATCGTTTAGATGGAATTATCAAGTTTGGCAAGTTAGATCAAGTTAACATGATCAAAGTTGTTAAGAAGTTTATTGATGAACTTAATGCGTTAGTTAAAGATAAGAACATTCATATCAAACCAAACGCAGAAGCAGTAGAGTATTTGATTGCCAAAGGCTTTAACAGTAAAATGGGTGCTCGTCCTCTACAACGTACTATTGATGAATACATTAAGAAGCCGTTGAGCAAGGAAATCTTGTTTGGCAAGTTGACCAACGGTGGCGTAGTAGAAGTTAGTGTTGAAAATGATAATCTTAAACTTCATGTAGTTGATGTAATGCCTATTGAGAAAACAAAGGTAGTAGATGATAATTCAAAAGCTGAAGTCCAGTAAGCTATTCTTTAATAAATGGCCCTACAAAGTAGAATGCGTCCAGCCGGGCGCTTCTAGGATAGTGCATAGCGGAGTAGGGCTTTGCAGGCAATGGTGTGCAACAGGCAAAGGCATGCGGTTTAGCAGTTACGATGGTAGAATAGCAGACACTGATAAATTCTTAAAATTTATCAATGCTGTAGAACCTTTCTTAGATAGAAAAGAAGACATCCAGATCAGAGTTGAAAATAGTCACTTCAACCTGTTCTGTAAAGATCTTAGTGTTCTTGAAGAAATTGATGATGCAGTTAGCCAATGGGTTAAGAAAATTAGCGGCCCTACTACGCAGGAAGAATTAGAATTCTTGTTAAGTAACGGACATAAGAAGATTTTATGCGATACTTACCCTAAAGAGATGTACAAGTATAGGGTATTTTTTAAGAGTAGATTCCCTGCAGATAAAAGATCAGCATTTGTAACGTGGGTAGACAAATACGGAATCAGTATATTAATCAGCGAAACTAGTAGACGCTGGTTAATCGGTGACAGATACTATGCACAAGACCCGTTTATGTATGTTATAGACGATAAAATGCTGAGTATGGTAGGATTATACCTCAGCGGATACGTTAAAAAGACCGAAGAGTTCATCTTACGGGAGAACGTATTAGTGGCATAAATAACGTATTATGCCAGCACTAAGTCAAAATCTCATTTTTCACACTACAAGTGGTACAAACACCGTTCTTGTAGACTATCCAAATACAGGAACTGGAGTCCTAACCTATATCAGCGACCAAGTTAAAGGAGACGGATACTTCGGTGGCAGTGATGGATTTCATACAGTAGCATATAATACTACTCGTTACTTCATTGGTACTGTTACTATGCAAGCCACACTGGCGTCAGAGCCAGTATCGTCAGACTGGTTTACAGTATCAAATACAAATGTAAGATATACAGAATTTGATGCTAGAACACAATCTAGTGTTGACCTCTTTAATTTTACAGGTAATTTTGTTTGGGTCCGAGGACACATTCAAATTGAAGAAGGCGCTGTTACATCAATCCAATATAATCACTAATATCTTATGAAACTACTAGAATTTTTTAACAAGCCAATGGACTTAGATCATCAGAAAAATAAAAAAGATGATCCAAGATTTGAAGATGATTTATTCTGGTATATTCTTGACCACGATAGATTACACAAAGACTACTTCTTTCCTATTGCTAAAAAGGTCAAAGGTTTAAAAGAGTGCGGTCCAGAAATGGTGTTAGAATTATACATGCCCATGGTTGAAAAAGGCTGTAAAGAATATTATATGGATAAAAAGATGACAGGCAAGTTAGGTAAACTATTTCCTAAAGAAGTTAGGGAGAGTCTTTGCCAAAGAATTCATGATCACTTGTATGATGACATTCAAGCAGACAAGTATAAGTTAGGGTAATAACATGCAATTAAATGAAGGCGGAAACGTAGTACCGGGTGCAGTTGAATTACAAAAGGCAAATTTTCCTTTAGTAATGGCTAACCTAAAGAAAGTTCTTCCACAAGGATTAAATTTGTATCCTATTGGCAGTGCAGGACACAAAGAAGTTAGCAGTGATATTGATGCGCTAATTGATGCTAGCGAACTAATGAAGGCATTCCCTGCCAAAGAATTAAAACTAAGTCGCAAAGCCTTAGAAGATTATTTTAAGAGCAAAGGTTTATTTGCCGCACGTACAGGTGTTAGTATCCACGTTGGTATTCCAATTGGTGCAACACAGGACGTAGTACAGGTTGACCTAATGGCTGTAGAAAATGCTGCCGCTGCTCAACCACTTCATACACACGACTACAGTGATCCACAAATGAAAGGTGGTACACTTCACGGCATGTGGGCTGACTTAGCTAATCTAAGCAAAGTTGAAGGACACGATAGTGTTATGATGAGTCCATACAAAGGACTTGTTGATCGTACAACAAAAGAATTAGTCTCAAACAATAAAGATGAGATTGCTAAAATCATCATTGGACCCACTGCTACAGCCGCAGACATGGGCAATCCACAGCGAGTATTAGCCGCACTTAAACCATATCCTGAAAAGTATGTTGCTATTAGAGACAAATACTTTCCAGGCGCTGACCTTAAAGAAGGTAGTCAAGAATGGTTTAGATTTTTAATTGATCACATCCTATGAAGATACGTGAACTGATCATTGAAGCCGCAGCCGCAATAGGTCGTAAGTATCAGCACATTGAAGACTTGGTGTTTACTAATGGTAGCACAGGTGGACTACACGCCGTTGAAAGATTACAGAGCATGGGCACACAAGGTAGCACCATTGAATTAAAGTGGGACGGCAGTCCTGTTATGTATTGGGGCAAAGATGAACAAGGTCGCTTCTCGATGATTCCAAAGAACGCTTGGGAATATTTAAAGCGTGGCAAGAGTGAAGTTAGTCCAGGTGTTCCTACAGCAATGTATAGTCCAGAAGATATTAAAAACTTTGTATTAGGTACAGGCAAAGCAACTCCAGAACAAATGCCGCAACGTCAAGCATTTGCACAAGAGATGATGGACTTGTGGCCCTACTTTGAAAAAGTAAGTCCAGACAAAGGTTATGTAGAAGGTGGACTGTTGTTCTACCCAAGCAAGCCTGCACAGTTAAATCCACAAACACAGGAATATGATTTTACTCCTAACATCACGGCATTCCACATTCCGGTGGCCAGTGATCTAGGCAAGCGTATTAAGACTGCTAAGGTTATGGTCGCTGTCACAGGCTTCTATAACTCATTGGGTAGCAGTGATGAAGGTCGTTATCCTAATGCCGAACAGTTAAGCACACCCGATGTTATTGTACAAGGTACTACCTATGTTGAGAAAGCTCCGGGAGTAGAGGACAAAGGATTAAAGGCTGCTGAACAGTATATCACTGCTAACGCTGCCGCCATAGATGCCTTCCTTGCACCTAAGCCAGGACTAAGCAAACCAGGTGACATCCTTTACAAATTCTATAATCAGAATCTACGCACACCCGGAGTTAAAGACAAGTTCCAAGACTGGGTCACTGCTAATGTAAGTGCAGGTCAAGCACAGAAGATTCTTGCAGATCAAAATGGATTAAATGCTGTATTACACAGTGTAGATTTATTAAGCAGAGAAAAACTACAATTGATCAATAAATTAAGTGCAGGTACACACGGTGGCATCCGACAAACCAAACCGGAAGGTTATGTACAGGCACATCCGGGCACACCATTTAAACGTGATCTACCTGGACAATTTGTAAAAGCAATTGACCAAGCAAACTGGGCACCAAGGAAAGACTAATATGTTTTTAAGAAATATTTTTGAAGCACTGGCAAGAACTGGAGAAGGCAAGGCCGCAGTTGTTGGTTGGGGTAGAGGCATGGGCCACAAAGGCCATATGTATTTGGCTAGTAGTGTTATCACTCACGCAAATCAATTAGGTGCTGATCCTTACTTTGTTGTTAGCCGCACAGTGGGCAAAGATGATCCTATTACTCCAGAAGAAAAATTAGCCATCTACAAAAAAGTATTTCCAGAACAAGGTCATATTTTCCAAACTGCCACAGATGAGATTCCAGACTTGACAAGAGTGCTATCAGATTTAAATCGTCAAGGTTATACCAGTGCTACTATTGTATTAGGTGCTGATCAAGTTAAAGCATTTCAATACCTAAAGAACTACAACGGTAAGGCAGACAAAGCAGGCAACGTCCCTTATACATTTGATAAGTTAGATGTTATTAGCCGTCAAGAAACTAGTGACCCTAGTAAGGATCAAGAAGGTCCACGTGCTACTCCTATGCGAGCAGTATTAATGGATCCTAGTAAATCAGAACAAGAACAATTCCAAGTATGGCGTGATGCTATGAATCCACAGGTCAGCGATGATGAAGTTCGTGACCTAATGATGAAAGCCAAAGAACGTATGCAGGCATTGGTTAAGCCAAAGAAAGGTGTAGCAGAATTTGCTATGGGCGATGAAGAAGATCCAACAGATAACTACCCTTGTTATGATTGCGGTAGTACAATATTCTTACATCATACTAAATTATGCGAACTAGCAGAAGATAACGCCATAAGAGATTTACCATCTAAGCCAGGTTCACAACACTGGACTGGTGAAGTTCCTAAAGGCTTACATCCTATTCCAAGATTGGCGGAAGCTACATTTAAGAAAAGTCCGTATGGTCGTACTGCCGCTAGTCAACAACGTGCTCGAGAATTATTAAATCCTCCTAAGCCACCTGAGCCTAAGAAGGATGAGGGTATAATGGGATTGTTAGCAAAACCCCTTGAGAAAAAATCTAAAATAAGCTCAGCAGATATGCGAAAGTATTTTGAAAAAGAAAAATCCAAAGAGCTGCCAAAATATAATAACAATAAGCAAAAACCTCAACAAGTGTATACTAGATCAGATGAAAGAGAAGAAGATATGGAAGAAGGATTTGGTTCCAAACTTGCAGGTCTAGGCCTTGCCGGAGCAATGGCACTAGGTGCTAGTGGAGCAAATGCCAGAGTTGTACCCGGACAGGATGATCCTAATATCAATCGTTTAACAGGTAAGCCTAATGTAACGCAGGTTGCTCCTAGTGATGTCAAACCGGCTACAACAGCACCTGCAGGATTTAATAAAGAATATCTACAAAGCGTAATTGACGGGAAACATCCTAGACCTATGATTAGTAAAGAAAAGGCAGCAGAACTATTAATGAAAATGAATGCTGTAGACGAAGCCAAGAAAAAAGGTGCTGATGGTAAAGCCTGCTGGGATGGCTATCGTTATAATGGTACTAAGAACGGTAAAGATAGTTGCGTAAAAGTCAGCGAAGATGTACAAGACGTTATGGATACCTTGATCAATAAGATTATTGTCAATGAAGCAATACAGAATAACCGTAAATGACGTTCCGCAGGACAGCGGTGATGACGCTTATCTTGCCGCAGAGGATCCTATACACGCCCTAAAGGCTGTCAGTATAATGGGCGGATTAGGTGGGCAAGCTCGCCTTGCAGAATACAATGCTACATTAAGACAGCCCATTGTAAGCAGTAACAAAGGACAAATACAGCGTGAACAAGGTATTAAACCAGGCACAGATGAATGGTTTAAGTTATGGTTCGGACGTGGTAAATAATACATTATGAAGATACTCGAACTTATCACTGAACGAAAAGCAGGAAAGTTGTCAAAGAGACAGCAAAACTCTACACGAGGCTTGCACCTATTCAGCGATGCAGAAAAAGCCAACAGTGATTATACCTTTAATAGGGTAGGACTTGCAGCCGCTATGTGCGATGGTACAAATAATCCAGATGTAGATTATCTAAGCTGGCTTGGGAAAAGGAAAGTAACTGCTCCGTATACTAAAGTAGAAGCCGATATACTTAAACAAGCCTACAAACTTGCTGGAGCAGATCATACAGATTTAAATCACGGTGATATGAATAGTAAAGAGTTGTCTAGTACTAATACAGTAAGCCCTGTATCAAATTGGAATAAAACAAAATGACCAGCGAATTCAAAAAAATAAAAAACAACGAAGATACTCACTATGTATTAGAAACTGCTACAGCCGGTGCTACTAGTGCCGGTGTTGTTGCTACAGCTCCTGGAAAGAGGCGTGAAGATAGTATCCTTGCACAAGAAAAGAAAGAAACACCAAAGCCTCGTAACTTTGTAGCCAAGAACGCTAAGATGGGTGGTGCTGGTCAGCACAAGGACAAGAAGAAAGCGCAAAAGCAAGGTAGCGTAAAACATAAGAAACCGTTGGCGGAATCGTATGCTGAAGATCTAGCAAAACAAGTGTTTAGCGCAAACCCAAATATCAAAGACGAAAACGCAGTGTTAGATGCAGCTTGGCCTATAGCAGTAAAAGACCTAGGTAATAAAAGAGCCATGTCTGTATTCAACTATGACGAAGACTTTCCTAGTGACCTAGTAAGTGTCTACGGATGGTTACAAAAAGGCACATCAGAAGGCGTCAGTGATTTAAGTTATGACGCACAATCTCTTATAACAAAACTACGTCGTGATGTAGAAGAAAAAAGATTAAAACCTACTCCACAGGCAGTATTAGCAGCCGCAAGAGAATTAGCGGGCGATATGGATTTTGCACCTCAACTACTAGTGAAACAAGTATTAGGGCAAGGTATGGCGGAAGGCTTCAACGGTGAATACGATGACGAAGCAGGTATGGCACATACCAACTTGCTTACTTCAGCAAGAGCAGTTATGGGATTGTTAAAGACTATCGATGATAAAGATAACTTACCAGAATGGGTGCAAGAAAAGATTGCCAAAGCAGAAATGATGTTAGTTGGCGTTTGGGATTATCTACAAAGTCAAAAAGAACAGGGCATTGATCCACAAGTAGAAGGCTTTGGCAAGATGCGCGGTAGTTCATCAGCCTATGATAGAGATTATGCAAGTAGTGTAAGTGGAATGGGTCGTGGTCCGGATCACCGTGGTCTAGGACAAGAACTGGCACACGAAACAAATAACTATGCCGTAGCCATTGACGGACGTACCTGGAAAGTATTTGCAGATCAACGTCAAGCCGAAAACATTGCTAGATCATTAAAGGCCAAAGGCAAGAACGCAACTGTTCATCCAACAGGTGAAAACCCATCAGAAAGTGTAGCAGAGGTTGCTCCTCCGGGATGGGAGAAAACTGTTAAGGCAATGAAGAAGCACGATGAGATTGATAATCCATTTGCACTAGCATGGTCTATGAAAAATAAAGGCTACAAGAGCCACAAGAAAGAAAGTGCAGATCCATACTTTGAATCTCTAAGAGCCAAAGTTGAGGAACTTGCAAAAAAGTAAGTGAGCAGGAACCTCAAGAACCTGCTGCCGAACCAGCACAGGCTCCTGCTACAGAACCAGTTAAAAAAATTGGACCGCTGCCAAAACTAAAACCAGAGATGTCGCTAGACTATTGGAAAGAGCGTTTCCAAACTGCTAATCCAAATCAGTATCGTCAGTTTAAAAACAAGACTCCAGAAAAGAAAGACCAAATGGCTACTGCGGCATTATACGCGGCACGCCAACCTAAATAATCTTTGTCAAAATCATTGACATACACTATACAGGCGTGTATAATAAAGACTAACAGGAGATATCATGGGCAAAGCATTTGGCGCACCAGAACAAGCAAAGATTAAACAAATTGTTGCAGAAGGCATGACAGTCATGCAGGAGATTCAAGACCTTACAGAAGGATTGAATGAAACAATTAAAGCAGTAGCAGAAGAACTAGAAGTCAAGCCTAGTGTCATTAAAAAAGCAATTAAGATTGCACAGAAAGATACATGGGATCAAGTATTCCGTGAGTTTGATGATCTTGAAACTATTGTTGACATCAGTGGTCACAGCTTCCGCAAGGAAGATTAATGGACCAGATTACAAATACATTTGTAAACGTATATAACTGGGCCAAGAGAGATTATAAAGAATGGCCTACTCGTTTCACGCTAGAAATTACAGCATGGTTTATGAGCCTAGGCTGTTCTCTTGCATTAGCGGCTGGTGCAACTGATCCTCTGTTCTTTTATCTATACCCAATATTCATTTTACAATGCGCCATCTTCGGATGGGCGGCTTGGACCCGTAAGAGTACAGGAATGGTTGCAAATTATTTGCTGTTGGTCACTATTGACCTTGTTGGTTACATTAGACTAATAAATAGTTAAGAGCACAGTTTGATCAGCTATAAATGATCATAAAGATGGTTGCCGGCCATAAGCGGTAGGAGAAAAATATGAGTTATGTAGACGCGATCTGGAATCGCGATAAAGACATTATCTATGTCGTTGAACGAGATCCTAAAAAAGGCAGGATCTATCAAGAATTCCCAGCAAAATACATTTTTTACTATCCTGATCAAAGGGGCAAGTATAAATCAATCTATGGCGATAACCTAAGCAAGGTAACATCCAAAAGCTATAAAGAGTTCATGAAGGAAAAGAAAATCCACAGTGGACACAACCTTTATGAAAGCGATATCAATCCAATATTCCGTAACTTAGAAGAAAACTATCTAGGCAAAGACGCACCAAAACTAAATGTAGCGTTTTGGGATATTGAGGTGGACTTTGATCCAGAACGTGGCTACGCTAGTCCTGACGATGCGTTCATGCCCATTACTGCGATTGCCGTTCACCTACAATGGTTAGACACACTGGTATGTCTTGCAGTGCCTCCAAAGACACTAACAATGGCAGAAGCTGAAGAACAAGTCAAAGAATTTCCTAACACACATTTGTTTGAAACAGAGGCAGAGATGTTAGAAATGTTCCTACAACTAATTGAAGATGCTGATATACTCAGTGGCTGGAACAGTGAAGGCTTCGATATGCCCTATACGGTAAATAGGATTATCAAGGCCTTGAGTAAAGAAGATACACGAAGATTGTGTCTATGGGATCAGATGCCTAAGAAGCGGGAGTATGAGAAATATGGGAAACAGGCTGTTACTTATGACTTGGTTGGTCGCGTTCATCTGGACAGTCTCGAGTTGTACCGCAAATACACCTATGAAGAACGACATACCTATAGACTGGATGCTATCGGAGAGATGGAGATAGGTGAATCAAAGACTGTCTATGAAGGCACACTTGATCAACTATACAACAACGATTTTAAAAAGTTTATCGAATACAACAGACAAGACTGTGCATTGCTTGATAAACTTGATAAGAAACTAAAGTTCCTAGATCTAGCTAATACACTAGCACACGAATGTACTGTATTACTACAGACTACAATGGGTGCTGTAGCTGTTACAGAACAGGCCATTGTAAATGAAGCCCACCATCGCGGACTAATTGTTCCTAGTCGACCTGTCAGAGATGAAGATGCTAACAATCAAGCGGCTGGTGCGTATGTTGCATACCCAAAGAAGGGCTTGCACGACTGGATTGGTTCAATGGACATTAACAGTCTGTATCCATCAGCAATTCGTGCATTGAATATGGGTCCAGAAACTATTGTCGGGCAGTTGCGACAAGATAGAACTGATCAATTCATTCAAGAACAGATGTTAGTGCATAAAAAATCTTTTGCATCTGCATGGGAAGGTATGTTCGGTAGTTTAGAATATGAAGCAGTTATGCGTCAAGACAAAGCATACGAAATTACCATTGACTGGCAAAATGGTGACCAGGATGTATTGAGTGCTGCCGAAGTTTATAGACTAATTTTTGAAAGCAACCAACCTTGGATTATCAGTGCTAATGGCACAATCTTTACCTATGAGAATGAAGGAATTATTCCCGGCTTGTTAAAACGATGGTATGCTGAACGTAAAGACATGCAGAAAAAACTTAAGGCTGCAATCGATGCAGGCAATAAGGTTGAAGAAGAATACTGGGATAAACGTCAGCTGGTTAAAAAGATTAACTTGAACAGCTTGTATGGTGCTATCTTGAATCCCGGTTGTAGATTCTTTGATAAGCGTATCGGGCAGTCGACTACACTAACTGGTCGTGCCATTGCACGTCACATGGCAGGTAAAGTTAATGAGATGATCACCGGTGAGTTTGACCACGTAGGCAAGTCTATTATCTACGGTGACACTGACTCCTGTTATTTCTCAGCTTACAATACATTAAAAATTGATATCCAAAAGAAACTAATCCCTTGGGATAAAGACATTGTGATTCAATTGTACAATACCATTGCTGATAATGTTAATGCTACATTTCCTCAGTTTATGCTAGATGCTTTTCACTGTCCAAAGACTAGAGGCGAAGTAATTAAAGCAGGTCGTGAATTTGTTGCTATCAAAGGCATCTACATGACCAAGAAGCGTTACGCTATCCTTTACTATGATAAAGAGAATAAGCGTCAAGACATAGAAGGCAAACCTGGCAAGATCAAGGCTATGGGCTTAGATTTGAAACGTAGTGATACTCCGGAATTTATGCAGAAGTTCTTAGAAGAAATTCTAACCAAAGTACTTAATAATGCTCAAGAGAAAGAGATATTAGACCGTATCAGTGAATTCCGAACTGAATTTAAAGCTCGTCCTGGTTGGGAAAAAGGTAGTCCAAAACGTGCCAACAACATTGCTGACTACCAAGCACAGGAAGAAAAGAAAGGCAAGGCAAATATGCCTGGACACGTTCGTGCTAGTATTAACTGGAATACTCTAAAGCGTATGAACGGTGACAAATACAGTCAACAAATTGTTGACGGTATGAAGGTTATTGTTTGTAAACTCAAAGACAATCCACTAGGATTTACCAGTGTAGCTTATCCAGTTGATGAACTTCGCTTACCTAAATGGTTCCAAGATCTGCCATTTGATCACAGTGAAATGGAAACAACAATTATCAATAACAAACTTGATAACCTCATTGGTGTTCTAGAGTGGGATCTAGAATCTACTACACAAGATAATACGTTTGGCAAATTATTCAGCTTTGACTAAAATATTACTTGACTTTTTCCCTAAATCTAAATAAACTATACAAAAGGACTATTACATGAAAGACATTCTACAAGACATCGTGAGTCATACTCACAACCTAGGTTTCCTCAACATCGTTAAGATTACAGGAACCGACGAAACTACAAAAATTGACTCTATGGCAGATGATAGAACTGTAGTTATGTTTGGCGAGACAGCTAATCCACAACCAGAGATGATCGGTGTGTTTGGTATGCCGCAACTAAACAAATTGAAGTATAATCTCGAGTGTCCAGAATACAAAGAAGATGCAACAATTGAGTTAATGACTGCTGACAGGAACGGTGAAACTACTCCTATTGGTTTACACTTTGAAAACAAAGCAGGTGACTTCAAGAACGATTATCGTTTTATGAACACTGAAATCATTAACGAAAAACTTAAGACAACCAAGTTCCGTGGTGTTAAGTGGGACGTTGAAGTTAACCCTACACAGAGCAGTGTACAGCGTTTTAGTTTCCAAGCGGCCGCAAACAGCGAACATGCTACGTTCCTAGCAAAGACTGACGGTGACAAATTAAAGTTCACATTTGGTGACATGAGCTCACATGGTGGTGAATTTATCTTTGCCACAGGCGTTACTGGAACATTAAACAAAGCGTGGACATGGCCCGTTGCTCCTATTCTAAGCATTTTAAAGATTGCAGATGTTAACAATACAACTATGAGTTTGTCTAATGAAGGCGCATTGCAAATTACATTAGACAGCGGTTTAGCTGTTTACAAATATATTATTCCTGCACAGACATAATGATAAAAGACGTTATCGGCACTGGTCCGTTTGTACAAGTGACGGGAGGGGGTGGTTACACTCCCTACATTAACATGAGTAATCCCAGTGCCGGTATGACACGGTTTAATGGCAATACTCAAAGCATCGAAGTCTATGACGGATCATCTTGGATGATTATGTCATCTAGTGTTGCCAGCGTAGGTCTAACTGTAGAAGCTGTTAATATTTTGTCTTGGGCAAAACAAAAGATGGACGATGAGGCTACACTTGAAAAGCTAGCCAAAGAACATCCTGCCATCAATTTTGCTTTGGACAATTTGAAGAAAGCAAAGACACAATTAGATGCTATAATAATATTAAGTAAAGAACATGACCAAACAACAAGTTAACCTAACCCCATTACAGAAAGACTATGCTGTCTATTTGCCAGCTATTAGTAGTTTCTACAGCACCTATGTTGCTAAACAAAGATTAGAAAAATTCATTTCTGATGAACGTATCCCCAAAGGTTTTGATCGTGGTATCGAAGGCATGAACTTCCTTAACCCCGAAGAAGGATACTTCACTTACAAATACGGATTGTATTCAGCAGGTCATGCACAGTTAGATCTACAAAAGAGTCTTGTACAAGAATCTATGATCCAACAACGAGATCGTGGCAATACAATGATCCTAGGTGACTCCGGTGGATACCAGATTGGTAAGGGTGTTCTTAAGTTTGACTGGCTAGACTTCGAAGGCAAGGAAGCTACTAAGACTCGTCAAAAGATTCTTGAGTGGTTAGAAGTAACCGCAGACTGGTCTATGATGCTTGATGTTCCTACTTGGGCATGTGACCATATTCATAGTCCTAAAACTGGATTGAAAACATTTGAAGACTGTCTAGATAAGACACGTTATAACAATGATTACTTCCTAATGAACAGATTAGGACAAACTAAATGGCTTAACGTTCTACAAGGAAGTGACTGGGATACTGCTGAACAGTGGTATCAAGGTGTTAAAGAATTCAGCGATCCTAAAGGCAAGTATGCAGGACGTGAAGCAGAAGGTTGGGCCTTTGGTGGTGCCAATATGTGCAAGATGGATATTACACTCAAGCGTTTAATGACACTGAGAGAAGATAGTTTGCTAACAGGCAAAAACTGGATCCACTTCTTGGGTACAGCACAACTCGACTGGAGTTGTTACTTAACTTTAATTCAAAGACAAATTAGGAAACACATCAATGAAGAACTTACCATCTCTTTTGACTGCGCCTCGCCGTTCATTGCAACAGCACACGGACTTGTCTACACCAATGCAGTCCACACTCCCAAAAGGTGGAGTGTTATTATGGACAAGGCACCAGATAACAAAGCACTTGCAGGATCGGACATTCCGTTTCCCTTCGAAAGTGAAATCGGCCGCAGACTAACACTTGCAGATATATGTCACTACGCTCCTGGCATGTTGAACAAAATTGGCAAAGAAGGCAAAACTTCTTGGGATAGTTTTGCCTATGCTCTAATGATGGGTCATAATGTTTACTGTCATATTGTTGCAGTACAACGTGCTCAACAGCTAATGGACATTGAAATTGCTAAAACTAAATCTAAATTAACTTGGAAGCATTGGAAGAAAGTCAAAGCACAGGACATGAGCGATGAATACAGTGATTGGGTTCCACGGAATATCTTGTACTTCAATAGTTTCATTGAAGACTTGTTTAATACAAGGACCAAAGACGAAGCGTTTGCCCTAATTGATCAAGCAGGTCCTTTCCTGCGTAGTTTAGAAGGGGCCCGATTACAAGGAGGTCCTAAACAAAATGAATTTAGAAACTTGTTCTCGTTTGATGAAGTAACATCATCAGATGAAGTTGATTTAGAAAACCCAGACGATGACGAACTTCGCGCATTAGAAGAAGGACTAGGAGAATAACATGGCGACCAAGAAAAAGAAATCAGACAGCATTACATTAGAAATGCCAGGCACAATTGGCAGTGCTAAAGTAATTTTACCGGAAACTAAAGTAGTCAAAGGTAGTCATTTAACAATTACATATAACAATGGTTATCCTGAAAAATTAGAATGGGATGATGAAGCATTGATGCGTGATGTTCGTCAGGCACTACTAAAAGCAGAAAGTATTGTTCCTGTAACAGAGACCAAATCTAAACGTAAAACAAAGGCGAAATAAAATGGCAACTAAAAAATCAGCAGTAAAAAAAATCAGCGATAAGCTAGTTAAAGTAAATGAATCATTTAGTGTTAATATGTATGACAATGGTTATATGATTGAGATTAGTGGACGCAAATCAGATGAAGATTGGGGAACCGCTAAGATCATGGTTAACACAATTGAGGAACTAGTAGAGCTTATCAAAGAAGCTAGTGAGATGGAGAGGGACTAATCATGGCTACCTGGACTATCAGAACACACTATAAAAAATCCTGTGAACAGATCGAATACTACTACAATCGTAAAATTCCAGGTGCTAAAATTATTGTGCGTGACGGATTTCGTCGTGCAGAGTTTACTATTGAAACCACAGACGATGAGTTTCCAGCTATTGAGTTTGATGAAGTTCCAGGCGGTGATGGTAAACGTGATAGTTTAGACTTATTCAGTCTAGTTGGTAACAATATTGACAGCACAGAGATGGTTGAAATGTTCGATGGTGGTTGCTGGGGTGATATTGAAATCGAAGGTGTAGACGAGGATGAAGAAGAACGGTTACGAGAACTCATTAACGAAAACGGTGCATACGCATTAGAAGATGAAGGTGACTGGTATCTCAGCGACACAGAATGTTGGGTGTGGGGTCCATTGGAGTTAGAAGATGAAGAAGGTAATACTCGTATTATTATTGCCGACGAAGATGGCAATGTTATTGACTTTATAGAGGAAGAATAATGTCTAAAGTATATCTCATTAAACCACTTGAAAAGAAAAGCATTGTCTACCATGTAGAAATGTATCGTAGTAATCCAGACGGATCTATTAGCTGGTTTAATATTGACGAAACTTATCGTTGGGGTCAAGGTTTTGTCGAAGGTGATTTAGATTGCAATCTTCCATGGGAAGGCGACAAGGTTGCTTACGCTCGAACAGATTGCGGATGGGGTTGCGAGTTCGATGATAGTTGTAACATCGAATGGGAATTCAGCGATGATATCAACGAAATGGAACAACAAGAACTCAAAGAACTCTACTACGAAGGTGGAGCAGGTTGGTTGTTTGACGGTGAACATGATTGGCAGGAAGAAGATACTGCTGTACACATCTATGGTCCTTACCAAATTGACTTATGCGAAGACGATGGTACAGTGATTGAAGAAAATGTTAAGTTAAAGCCTCGCCCAAAACCTAGCAATGCGTGGCCGTTTCCGGGCAAATAATCAGTTGCAAAATATCAAAAACTATTGTATACTTGTATTATGAAACGTGATTATACAACCGGCGAAGCAAGCGATGTTCAATTCTTTATTGGTAAAGAAGTTGAGCACACACCTGCGTTTGGAAAACTAACATTATTTGTTACAGGCATACATCCAGTGGAAGATATTGCGTCAAACTTAAACGGTGCAGAACATATCTTTTTTGGTGCTAATCATAGTTTTAATCCACAGACTCCTGAAGAATGGGATATGTGGCAAAACATGATTCAATTCTTTTTAAACAAAGATTATCTATGCTCATTAGATATTCCATTAAGTGCAGTTGAAGAATTTAACGAAGGTGGTCTAAACGAGAGTGATAATTTCATTCCACAGATCCGTGTGCCTATTCCTTATATTAAATTATGGAATTATAATACAATGCTTAAAATCGACGATAAAGATTTTAAAGCCACAAACCCAGGCGTGTGGTCCCATAGCCTGCATAAATTAATGGACCGTGATAATTTCACTTCGTGGGACAAATACAAAGAGGATAAAATTCTATGATCAATTCTAAAATTACAAAACAAGTTGCACAACAATCATCCGAAGAAAAACTTTTCAAGTTGCTAGAGAGCATTGATTGGAAGTTATGGGAAATGATGAACATGTTAAAAGACAACTTGCCAGAACAACCTAAAACTAAAACAACTAAGAAATCTGCAGAATGAACGATCTTAATATGATTTGGGTAACCTTCCGTAAAGAAGGTATTCACCGCTACCCTGCTGCCGCCACAGATCCTAATTTGTGTACAGCAGGAGAATACGATGTTAGTTTCCTAGCAAATCCGCATCGTCATATTTTCCATTTTAAAATTTATATTCAGGTGTTCCACGACGATCGCGACATTGAATTTATCCAGTTTAAACGTTGGCTTGAACAGTTGTATAATGAAGGTACATTAGAGCTCAACTTCAAATCCTGCGAAATGATAAGCCGTGATCTCCACGGAACCATTTCGACAAGATATCCAGGTCGTGAGGTCTGGATTGACGTAAGTGAAGACGGCGAGAATGGCTGCTTCATTAAATTTCCATCAACAAACCCTTTAATCTAAAAAGGTATTTTATTATGGCACAACCTGCCTATATTCAAAAAACGCTTCGCATGAAGCCTGAAGTAGAAAAGATCTTTGATGATCTCGATGCTTGGTTAGATCATTGCAGATTTAACCTCCTTCCTTATAACCCTGCAGACTTGTATAGGTCACAGGAATATAGGTATTTTTCTCGTCCGCCATATCAAGGCGATCGTAAAAACTACCGCAAGGATTACAAGCCTAGAGGCCAATCGAATGACAATTTTTCTCGTTGATCTAGAATCAGTTGAGACAAGGTACACGGGTCAATGGAAGGCCCATGTACCTTCTTTACTAAGAAAGGCTGGACATGAAGTTCACATTATATCGGGCCCTGGCGATATTCCTAGCGCCACTACTCCTGGTGCATTTCTCAATTTTGGGGGCACTAATATCTATAAGGCAAGCCAAGTTGAACAGCTTGGAAGACTTTTTTGTGCAGGATCCGTCAAGGCTGGCGATCACTTTGTGTTTACTGATGCCTGGCATCCGGGCATTATCAACTTAAAGTATATGAGTGAGTTACTGAGCATTCCAGTAACTACACATGGCTTATGGCATGCTGGCAGTTATGATCCACAAGACTTTTTAGGTCGACTAGTTGGTAAAAAGAAATGGGTTAGAAATGCTGAGAAAAGTTTCTTCCACTCATTCGATCATAACTACTTTGCCACAGAATTCCATGTAAAATTATTCTTTGACGAACTATTAGAAGACGGATATCCTAGTGAAAATCCTTGGTATGAAGAAGACTGGGCCGAACGATACGATGGTGGTAAAATTGTAAAGACTGGCTGGCCCATGGAGTATATGAATTCAACGTTGAATCTTTATAAAGGCATGCCAAAGCGAGATTTGATCTTGTTTCCGCATCGTATTGCTCCAGAGAAGCAAGTTGAGATCTTCCGTGATCTAAAAGAACAACTTCCTCAATATGAGTTTGTTGTATGTCAGGATCAACAACTAACAAAGAATGAATATCATAATTTGTTAGGCGAAAGTAAAATTGTGTTTAGTGCTAACTTGCAAGAGACCCTAGGCATTAGTTGTTACGAAGGTGCTATTGTAGATGCAATCCCAATGGTTCCAGATCGCTTGTCATACACGGAAATGTATTACGAAGGATTTAAATATCCTAGTGAGTGGACGCAAGATTGGGATAGTTATTTGCAACATAGACAAGAACTTTGCCATCATATTATAGTTACTATGACACACTATGAAAAGAGATTGCCCCAGTTGCGTAAACAAACACACGATTTAACTGAACAATTTTTTAGTGCAGATAAACTATTGGAGAACTTAAAGTGAAATGGTTTCTAAATTTTTTAGAACGCATCGGCCGTAAACGTATTGTAATGGATAGACAAGATAATGAACCTTACCTCGAACGCTACTACCTGTTTCTTAAAGATAGAAAGCACTTCCCCTTTAATATCTTTCTTCACAAGTTCCTTAAGTCAGACCCCGATGATGTGCATGATCATCCATGGTCTTACGCTACAATTATATTAAAAGGCGGGTATTATGA
>Ga0209599_10000712_pt1 | contig 19668 bp, 19 predicted proteins | sample Shrwel_input2_FT_FD_187534 | JGI IMG/M metagenome (GOLD analysis project Ga0209599, IMG submission 187534) | Subsurface microbial communities from deep shales in Ohio, USA - Utica-3 well 1 S input2 FT (SPAdes) (version 2) ... | reverse complement strand
TAATATATAAGTCTATTGTTAACCCTGAAAATAAAATGACATTTATTCATTTTATTTATAAAAGATATTCAAGGTTATTACCTGTAATAATTTTTATAATTATTATTCCTTATATTTTTTACAAAGGTTTTAATCTGAGAGTAATTTTTGACAACATTTTTTTTTTAAATATCTTCAAATCAAGTTCAAGCATAACAATTGTAACGTGGTCACTTGTATATGAAATTTACTTTTACATCCTATCTGGATTATTATTTATACTATTTCCAAAAAAAATCACAACTCATTATATTTTTTTACTATCTATCAGCGCAATAATTATTTTAATTCATTTTTTTGTTAAACAACCGATTATTGAAGAACCAATTAGATTTTTAGGATTTTTTTGGGGAATTTTTTTGGCAAAATATCATTCAAAGTTCATTCAATCTCAAATTATTATAAAAAACCAAAAATTAATTACAATGGCAGGTTTCGTTTTATTGCTAATTCTGATGTTTGGATGGTTAAATTTTAAGTGGGTAATTTTTGTATCAACTAATAAGTTTTGCAATGCCCTATTCTATATTTCTGTTCAATTAAGCTTTTTTTTGATTATATTAGGTAATTTACCCAATAAGAATAAATTGAAAAGCATATTGATAAATCCAATCACGCAATTTTTAGGAATGATTAGTTATTCCTTTTACATTATTCATAGTTTTGTTGTAAAAATTGATATTTCAACAAAATTAGCGAAGCACTTAAATATATCTAATTTTACGTCAATGCTTCTAGAATATATATTATTATTATCATTATCAGTTTTATTAGCGTTTTTTTCATACAATTATTTAGAAAAACCATATTTTGAAAAAAAATAATTAATTGAGATATGATAGTTATTAAACTTACAGGAGGATTAGGAAACCAAATGTTTCAATATGCAGCGGCAAAGTCAATTTCAATTAAAAAAAAGGAAAAATTGTTTGTTGATATCGATTCATTTAATACCTATACACTTCATAAATATGGATTAAAGCATTTTGCGTTAAGGGCTAATGTTTTTAAAAAGCCATCAAATTTTAAAAAAGGAATTATTAAATTTTTTGGGAATAAACAAAAATATAAAGAAGTTGATTTTAGTTTTAATTCGGATTTTTTTAATTTAAAAGGTAATCCTCTAATTTTAGAAGGTTATTTCCAATCTGAAAAATATTTCATTAAATATGAAAATGAAATTAGACAAGATTTTCATGTGGTTTCTCCGTTAAAACCAATTACTATCAAAATAATGGATTACATTCAAAGTGTAAATTCAGTATCTATACATTTTAGGCGAGGTGATTATATTGGTAATCGTATTCATGAAACTGACAAAACAGAATACTATAAGGAGGCGCTGAATATAATTCAAAGTAAAGTAGAAAATCCTGTTTATTTTGTTTTTTCGGATGATATAAATTGGATCAGGGAAAATTTTAAAACATCATTTGAGACTCATTATATAGATTTCAATGATTCGGAGTCAAATTATGAGGATTTAAAGTTAATGTCATCTTGTAAACACAATATTATAGCTAATAGTAGTTTTAGTTGGTGGGGTGCGTGGTTAAATTCTAATCCTGATAAAATAGTAATTTCTCCTAAAAAATGGTTTAATGATGATATGTTAAATTATGAGGATGTAATTCCTCAGAGTTGGATTCAATTTTAGACTTTTTTATAATATATAGCTTTAAACTTCAAAAACAAAAGTATATTTAGATGTTTTTGAACAAATATTTTTTTCAATGAAAACAGCATTAATTACAGGTATTAACGGGCAGGACGGTTCGTATTTAGCAGAATTATTATTAGAAAAAGGCTATGAAGTACACGGAATCATTCGTCGTAGTTCCACTTTTAATACAGAACGTATTGAACATTTATACATAGAATCACTTTTAAAAGATTTACATAAAGAAAAAAAAATCAAATTGCATTATGGGGATATGACTGATGCCACCAGCTTAATTCGCTTGGTTCAGGAAATTCGTCCCGATGAAATTTATAATTTAGCGGCACAATCTCACGTTAAGGTTTCGTTTGATATGCCAGAATATACAGCAGAAACGGACGGAGTTGGCACCTTACGTTTGTTAGAAGCGATTCGAATTTGTGGTTTAGAAAATACGACTCGTATTTATCAGGCTTCCACTTCAGAATTATATGGGAAAGTGCAAGAAGTTCCTCAAACTGAAACGACACCTTTTTATCCTCGTTCTCCTTATGGTGTAGCCAAATTATATGCCTATTGGATTACGAAAAACTATCGTGAATCATACGGAATGTATGCGGTTAACGGTATTTTATTCAACCACGAATCAGAACGTAGGGGCGAAACTTTTGTCACCAGAAAAATTACGTTATCTGCCTCAAGAATCAAACACGGCATTCAAGACAAACTATATCTGGGTAACTTAGACGCCATGCGTGATTGGGGCTATGCTAAAGATTATGTAGAATGTATGTGGTTAATGCTACAACAAGATATTCCGGAAGATTATGTTATTGGAACTGGCGTTCAATATTCAGTTCGTTATTTTTGCGAATTGGCTTTTAGAGAAGCGGGTATTGAATTAGTCTGGAAAGGCGAAAATGAAAATGAAATAGGCGTTTGTGCCGCCACTGGAAAGAATATCATTGAAGTGGATCCCAATTATTACCGTCCGGCGGAAGTGGAAAGTCTATTAGGAGATCCTACCAAAGCGAGAACAAAATTAGGCTGGGATCCAAGCAGAACCTCTATTGAAAAATTGGTACGCATTATGATGGCGCACGATTTACAATACGTAGTTCGTTTTAAAGACAGAGATTCATTAAATAAATACGAATAAGAAATGCGAATTCTTATTACAGGTGGAAACGGAATGGTGGGTAAAAATATTTTAGAGCACCCCAAAGCTTCCAAGTATGAAATTTTAGCCCCATCAAGTTCCGAATTAAACCTACGCGATTTTGATTCGGTTACCAATTATATTCAACAAAATAAACCTGATATTGTTATTCATGCAGCAGGTTTAGTTGGTGGGATTCAGGCAAATATGGCACGTCCGGTTGATTTTTTGGTTTACAATTTAGACATGGGTAGAAATATCATCATGGCGGCTAAAGAAAACGGCGTGAACTATTTTTTAAATATGGCGAGTTCTTGCATGTATCCACGTGAAGCGCAAAATCCATTACAGGAAGAACTGATTTTAAAAGGCGAATTAGAACCTACCAATGAAGGTTACGCCATTGCAAAAGTGGTAGCGACTCGTTTGTGTGAATATATCGTAAAAGAAAATCCAGCATTGCAATACAAAACCGTTATTCCATGTAATTTATATGGGAAATACGATAAATTTTCGCCGGAACATTCACATATGGTTCCAGCGGTAATTAAAAAAATATACGAAGCCAAACAAAATAACGCCACTGAAATTGATATTTGGGGCGATGGTTTGGCACGAAGAGAATTTATGTATACGGGCGATTTAGCCGATTTTGTGTTTTATGCATTAGAAAATTTTTCTAAAATGCCACAAAACATCAATGTAGGATTAGGTTTCGATTATACGATAAATGAATATTATGAAGCTATTGCTGAAGCCGTTGGTTTTACGGGTAAGTTTGTACACGATTTGTCAAAACCAATAGGTATGAAGCAAAAGTTAATTGATGATACCAAGTTAAAACAATTTGGTTGGCAACATCAAACTAGTTTACAAGAAGGAATAAAAAATACATTAGACTATTTTAAAACAGAAGTTTTACATGATTAAGTATCCGTTAGCCTCGTCCACTTGGGACGAAAAAGAAATAGAAGCCATCAACGGCGTTATTGCCAAAGACATGTACACCATGGGGCCTGGCGTAAAACAGTTTGAAGAAGATTTTGCAAAATATGTAAATTCTGAATATGCTGTTATGGTAAATTCTGGTTCTTCAGCCAACTTAATTGCTGTTGCCGCCCTATTCTTTACCAAAAACCCTAAATTAAAAAGAGGAGATGAAGTAATTGTACCCGCTGTTTCTTGGTCAACAACGTACTATCCGTTAGCACAATATGGTTTAAAATTGAAATTTGTAGATGTGGATTTACATACTTTAAATTTCGATTTGGAGCAATTGAAAAACGCTGTTTCAGACAAAACCAGCATGATTTTAGCGGTAAATTTATTGGGTAATCCTAATAATTTTGATGCCATTAATGAAATCATTGGGGATCGCGATATTATCTTGATGGAAGATAATTGCGAATCGATGGGCGCTGAATTTAAAGGCAAACAAACCGGAACTTTTGGTTTAGTGGGAACGTATTCTACTTTTTATTCGCACCATATGGCCACCATGGAAGGCGGATTAATTGTGACTGATGACGAAGAAATGTATCATGTCATGGTTTGTTTGCGTGCTCACGGTTGGACACGTCATTTGCCAAAAGAAAATCATGTTTCTAATAAAAGTGATAATGCTTTTGAAGAATCCTTCCGATTTATTTTACCCGGTTATAACGTGCGACCAGTTGAAATGAGTGGTGTAATTGGTGTAGAACAATTAAAGAAATTACCTTCCTTTTTAGATTACAGAAGAAAAAACGCCAAATTATTTGTCTCATTATTCGAAAATCACAAAGATTTCTACATTCAAAAAGATATAGATAACAGTAGTTGGTTTGGGTTTAGTTTGATTATCAAACCAGAATCTACATTGGATCGAACTGAAATTGTACAAAAATTAGAAGCCAATCAAATTGATTGTCGTCCTATTGTAACTGGTGATTTTACTAAAAACGAAGTATTAAAACATTTCGATTATGAGATTTTTGGTGAAATGAAAAACGCGCAGTATTTAGATAAAAAAGGGTTTTTCGTAGGAAATCATCAAGTGGATTTAACCCAGGAAATTCATCATTTGTATGAAGTCTTGAATAATTTACCTTAATTGGCTTATATGCAAAACTTACCACTAATTAGCGTTTTAATGCCAGTTTACAATTGTGAGTTGTATATAGAGAATTCAGTGCAAAGTGTTTTAAATCAGACTCTTTCAAATTTTGAATTAATCATTATAGATGACCGCTCAACCGACAATACAATTGCTATTATCAAGAAGTTTTCAGATAATAGAATTAGATTATATGAAAAAGAAAATAATTCAGGACTTATAGATAGTTTGAATTTTGGTATTTCAATAGCAAAAGGGGAATTCATAGCCCGAATGGATGGAGATGATATTTGTTTGCCAGAACGCTTTGCTAAGCAAGTAGATTTTCTTAAAAAAAAATCCGATATTATAATGGTCGGAACTGCTTTGAAAAGATTTGGAGTAATTGAAAGTGAAGTAAGGTATCCGGTAAATCACGAAGAAATAGCTGTTAGGCTTTGTTTTAATTCGCCTTTTGGACATCCCACTATAATGGGTAGAAAATGGATATTTGAAAAATTTAAATATAACAAAGATTTTGAGGATGCGGAAGATTATGAACTATGGACACACTTAGTATTTGAAGGAAAATTGGCAAACATAGATGAAATTTTGTTGCTTTATAGAACCCACAAAAATCAAGTATCAAGTTTAAAATCTAAAAATCAAAAATTAAATGCAATTAGATGTAGGTTGCGAATGCTTGAATCATTACAAATTGGAAACAAATATTCTAATGAGGAAATTATTAAATTTTTGAGCCCAGATTTAAACAGTTTGGAGGAGTGTAAAAGGATGAATAAATTTTATAATTTTATAATTACTCAGAATAAGACCTTACGTATTTTCGATGATACAATTTTTGAAAAAAAAATGAGAGGTTTAAAAATGAATTTATTAAAAAACTACTTTACCAAATTAAGTTTTTTTTACCCTAAAAACTTAATTTTTTTGTTAAGTAATATTAAGTTAGGTGAGTTAATATTATTGTTGAAATATAAATTAACTTAAATTCTGAAATAGCTCATACCATCTTAGAATTAGATGAAATATAATTAATTTATAGAATGAAGATATCCGTAATAATTGCAACAAAAAATAGACTTAAATACCTCTTAGATTTGTTAAGTGATTTACAACTTCAAAATCAAAAAATAGATGAGGTTATTATTTCTGACCAAAGTGATTCTTTCGTCAAAATTGAGAATAAATATTTGTTTAATTTAATTCATTTTCAACATTTTGGGAAAGGGCCATGCATTAGCAGAAATGATGCAGCAGATAAGTCTACTAATGAAATTTTGATTTTTTTGGATGACGATGCTAGAATTGAAAGCAATTTTATCGAAGAAATAATAAGACCTATTTTAGAGAATAAAACATCTGTTTGCTCTGGAGCTGTTTGTAATTTAGACGGAACTTTTATCAATAAAAAAGAAACTAATAATTATTGGTTTTATAAATTAACCGTAGTCCCAAAAAAGGAAACAGAAGAATGTTATTACACTCCAGCAGGATGTACAGCTATTCTGAGAGAAACATTTTATGAAATTGGAAAATTTAATTCATATTTTGATCCTAACGGGGCAGGAGAAGATAGAGAGTTTGCGGTTCGGTTAGTTAGAAATGGATATAAAATATTTTTTAACCCCAAAGCAAAACTATTGCACATAGGTGCTCCCAGTGGAGGAAGAAGGAATGATAAAAACACTACGTTGGAATTTCAAAAGAATGTAGGCTTTATTATTTACAAGTATTATGGTTTAAAAAAATTACAAGAGTATAGGCTATATTTAGCCAAACAGAGATTAAAACAAATTTTTAAATTAAAATTACCCTTGCATAATGTAGAAATGTTATATAAATTGATGAAAATGACTAACCGTAAAGCATACGATGGTTATTCTTGTAAAAGTAATGTGGTGAAAAACAAAAGGATTAATATATTTTAAATTGTAAGAGAGGCTTGAATAAGTTTTTATTTACAACATCTAAAAAAACATGATTAAAAATAGTATAAATAAAATAGTTTCTTTTGTTCAATTGTTAACAGATAGTAGTCCTAAAATATACTGGTGGTCATTAACTACTGATAATGGCACACATAAAGAAAATTTTGGAGACTTCTTAAATCCCTATATTGTTGAAAAGTTAACAGGAAAGAAACCAATACTTTTTTATCCTAAAAGTAAATTTTCATTTTTTTTCAAACACGCTTTGATGATAGGAAGCGTTATAAACAAATCTAATTCGAATTCAATAGTTTGGGGTAGTGGTATTATAAGCAAAAACGATAAAATAAAAGGAGGGAAATTTATTGCAGTAAGAGGTCCAAGAACCGCACTAAGATTGAAAGAATTGTGTTTTAAATCACCCAATGTATATGGAGATCCAGCACTTCTGCTACCATTAATCTATGAAGAAAAAAAAGAGAAGATATATAAAATAGGAGTGATTCCACATTTTTTAGACTTTGAAGAACTTAATGCATTAAATTATAATAAAAGCGAGGTGTTGTTTATTGATTTACTAAATAGTGATGTTGAATTTGTTATTAATCAAATTCTAACTTGCGAAAAAATAGTCTCTACTTCTTTACACGGTCTAGTTGTTGCCCATGCTTATCAAGTTCCTGCAATGTGGTGGAAATATTCAAAACTTAATGGGGATGATGTTAAATTTTATGATTATTTCGAATCTGTGCTGATTAATGTTGAAAGAGATTATCAAGGATTTTCATTTAATGAAATAATTAAGGTAAATGATTATTGTGTTCCTAAAACTGATATTATAAATAAAATTCAAATAGATTTATTATCTGTTTTTCCGTATAAATTAGTAAAAAAATTTAAAAGAAATTAGCTTTTAAATTCATTTCAATTTTTTAAAAAAATGAATATATTAAAATATAAATACCTGTTAAAGCTTGCCCTTAAAACACCTTTTGCTATTTATCTGTTTAATAAATATGTGAAAAATAACGCGGTTTTATTGGAAGATTTGCAAATGAATGTGTCCTTTAAAAGATGGAATAAAAAAGCCTCTCTTAAAAAGCATTTTAGTTTTTTACTTATTCATAATAAAGACTTTTCCTATATCTTTTTTTGGAGAATAGGTAAATTATCGTCGCCGTTTTGGCGCTTTTTGTTTTTTGAAAAACACCCTTGTAAAATATTTGGAAGCACAATTATAGAGGGTGGATTAGTTTGTTATCATCCTTATGCCACAGTCATTAATGCTAAAAGTATTGGGAAGAGTTTTACATTTAGAAATTCCATTACCATAGGTAATAAGAATAATATGCCAGATGAAATACCCACTATAGGTAATAATGTAGATGTGGGAGCCAATGCCGTTATTATAGGCAAAATAACTATTGGTAATAATGTCAGTATAGGTGCAGGTGCTGTTGTTGTAAAAGATGTTCCTTCTAACTCAATTGCTGTGGGTAACCCTGCTAGAATTATCAAAAAATAAACTATGGGGTTAAGTGTTATTACACCGCATTATAACGATTTTTCAGGAGTAAAAAAAATACACGATTATCTGATGTCTCAATCTTCGGAACATTGGCAATGGATTATTGTAGATGATTGTTCTGATGCTGAAGTAAAAAATAATCTTATTGTTTTTTTTGAAAACAATGTTTCCTCTAAAATTAAGATTATTTTTAATGAATTAAAGACGAATGCCTCTACCTGCAGAAATTTAGGGGTAGAATATGCTATTTATGATAACTTGGTGTTTCTGGATTCAGATGATAAAATAACAGAGAATTTTGTAAAGAATAGAATTATAGAGGTTGAAGAGTTTGCTGTTTTTTTGAATTTTAACATATTCAATAGTACAGGTGAAACAAAACTTTTTTCTAATGTAAAGAGCGATTTTTCAGATCATTTTCTAAACGCTAATTTTGTTTGGCAAACTACTGCTGTTTTATGGAATTCATCTTTCTTTAAAAAATTAGGAAAATTTAATACTTCTTTGATTCTTCTAGAAGACATTGAACTTTCGATTCGAGCACTAATCTCTGGGGACAAATTTGAAATCCTGAATAATTCAGATATAGATTTCTATTATTATGCTAAACCTATTGATGTTAAGCAGAGAACAGTTGCAAAAGTTGCCACATCAGTAAATCAACTCGTTGAGAATATAACAACAGATTTTGAGTTAAATGAAATACAATTGAAAAAACTTAAAGCTTATTATTTTCTTTCGGTAAGATATTTAGTGCGTTCTGGCAGCAAAAAAGATATTAAGTATGTAAAAAGTAATTTAAAGTTATTTATAAGTAAAAAATGTATTACATTTTTACAATATAGTATAGGAGTTATTTTACTTTGGGCTTACTCTAAAAAGTTGATTTCTAATACATTATTTTTGAAAACCAACAGATACTTCTTTAAAAGATAAATGAAAAAACTGAAAGTACTTTATACAATCCCTAACTTCGATACCGCCGGAAGCGGCAAGGTGCTCTATGATCTGGCTAATAATTTAGATAAAAATAAATTTGAGGTTCATATAGCTTGTTCGCATAATAAAGGAATTTTTTTTAAAGAAGTAGAAAAACTTAGTTTACCCATTCATTTTATAGAAACTACTTGTGAGCTGCGTCCATATTGGACTATCTTGATACGTATAAAACGTTATAAAGAGTTTATAAAAAAAAATAAGTTTGATATTGTTCATTCCTGGCATTGGAGCAGTGATTGGTCGGAGGTTTTAGCTTCAAGATTAGCAGGGGCTAAATTCATTTACACTAAAAAAGCAATGACTTGGGGTAATATCCATTGGAAAATTAGAAGTTCCTTGAGCCATTTTATTGTGACTATTAATGAAGAGATGAAAAATTACTTTCCTCAGAGAAAGCAGCAAAAATTAATCCCTCTGGGTTTAGATACCAATTATTACAATCCCGAACATTTTCCAAAAAAAACCGACTCTAAAAAATTTAAAATAATATCCGTTGCCAATTTGGTCCCAGTGAAAGGGATTGAAGTACTGATAGATTCAGTAATTTCGTTAAACAATCCCAATATCGAACTTTCCATTTTAGGGGATGACAGAAGTGATTATGCCAACATATTAAAGCAAAAAGTAAAAGATTTAGATAAAGAAGCACAAATTCACTTCTTAGGAAAGCATACTGATGTTAGACCTTTTTTAGTGCAAGCTGATTTATATGTGATTCCCACATTAAATGAAGGCCGAAAAGAAGGCATGCCCATGGCATTAGTAGAAGCAATGACTATGGGAATTCCGGCATTAGGTTCAGATATATCAGGAATCAATTTTGTATTGAAAGATTTTCCTAAATTGTTGTTTGAAGCGTCTAATGATAAAGAATTAAGTGAAAAAATTAAGGCATTTTACCAAAAAACAGCTGATGAAAGAAAGGAAATTGGGCAACAACTTAGAAATTATTGTGTCAGCAATTTTTCAATGCAAAAATTCATTAGAGAACATGAAGATTTGTACCTGAAACTAGCTCAAAAATAAGCAAATGACAACTATAAAAACCAACATAATACCATGTAAGCCAACCTTTGTAGGCGAGGAAAAAACACTCGATTACAAAGCCATTTGTGTGTTTTCTGCTTTGGGTTTTTTTTTAGATGATGACACTTATTTTGTTGAGCAAAAAGCTTTACGCCCAGCCACAGATTATGAATTTGAAAATGGCCGAATTATTTCCGAAAAGCCTTATTTTAAATGGAATTACCAACCAGTTGAAAGACCGCTAGAACAAATCGTAGCAGAATTTGCCACACTTTTTGAGCAAATTATTGAGGAACAAGTTGGCGATAAAAAAGTGATTCTGCCACTTTCGGGTGGGTTAGATAGTCGCACACAGGCTTGTGCGTTAAAGCATTTGAACAAAAATGTTTTTACCTATAGTTATGCTTTTGAAGGAGGTCATGATGAAACACTTTATAGTAAAAAAATAGCCAAAGTTTGTGAATTTCCATTTCAAAGTTGGAAAGTGCCTCCGGGTTATTTGTGGCCTAAAATCGAAGAATTAGCTGCGATAAATGGCTGTTATTCCGAATTTACACACCCGCGCCAAATGGCATTTATCGAAAAATATAAAAATTTGGGCGATGTGTTTTCACTTGGTCATTGGGGCGATGTTTTGTTTGACGACATGGGTCTCCCCGATGATTTGTCTTTGGAAAAACAAGTAGAAGTACTTTTCAAAAAAGTAGTCAAAAAGGGCGGATTGGAACTGGCAACTTCGCTTTGGCAGCAATGGAATTTAGACGGAAATTTTGAAGAATACCTGGATCAAAGAATAAAAGATTTACTCCTCAAAATCAATATTTCCGGAAGTGCCAATGCCCAAATCAGAGCTTTCAAAAGTTTGTATTGGGCGCCGCGATGGACGAGTACAAATCTGTCAGTTTTTGAAAATGAAAGACCCATTTCGCTTCCATATTATGACAATCGAATGTGTGAGTTTATCTGTTCTGTCCCTGAGAAATATTTGGCAGGAAGACAAATTCAAATTGAATATCTGAAAATGCGAAACCCAGAATTGGCTAAAATTACCTGGCAAAGTCAAAAACCTTTTAATTTGTACAATTATCATCTGAATAAAGTTCCGTACAATTTGGCTTATAGAATTTTTGACAAATGCAAAAGAACGTTAAATCCTCAAAAATTCATTCAACGAAATTGGGAGTTACAATTCTTAGGAGTGGAAAACGAAAAGCAACTAAAAAAACGGCTTTTTGAAAATGAGAAAATGAATGCAGTACTGCCAAAAGAACTATCTTTGGGTTTTTATGATAAATTTATAAACGAAGATTCGGTCTATTATTCACATGCTGTAAGTATGTTGTTAACCTTGTCTTTGTTTTTTAAAAATAATTGATTAATGATTCATTTTCTGTACAATTTTTATTTGACGCAAAAAAATGTAAACGATAAGAATCGTTTGTTTCAAGGATTGTATTGGAGTAATTACAGATACTTGAAAAATGCATTATATAATTATCATCAAAATCTAAGAGTAAAACAATTGCAAGTAAATCATACTAATGAAATTATTGTTAGTTTAACTTCATTTCCTGCGCGAATAAACATAGTTTATCTTTCTATTAAAAGTATTTTAAATCAGACTTACAAGCCTAAAAAAGTGGTTCTTTGGTTGTCTACAGAACAATTTCCTTATCAAGAAAATGAGCTTCCGAAAAGTTTATTAGAATTAAAAAAATGTGGTTTAGAAATTGAATTTTGCGAAGATATTAGACCACATACAAAATATTTTTATGCTTTAAAAAAATATCCCAATGATTTAATTGTAACCATTGATGACGATATTTTTTATCCAAGAAATGTTTTAGAAAAGTTATTTATTTTGAGTCAAAAAAATTCAAGTTGTATTATTGCTAACAGGGTGCGTAAAGTCAGTTTTGAAAAAAATAGATTAAAACCTTACAGAGAATGGAAAATCAATCAGGTGTTCAATTCTGAACCGTCAAAAAAGCTTCTTCCCACAGGAGTTGGAGGAGTTTTGTATAGGCCTAGTTTTTTTTCAGAAAGCCTTTTTGATGCTGAAAATATTAAAAAAATATGTTTAAATGCAGACGATATTTGGCTGAGAGCTAATTCTCTAAAAAATGATGTTTCTGTAGTTTTTACAAATTATTATTTTTATCCTTTTATAGAAATTCCAAATTCTCAAGAATCTAATTTACATACAACTAACGTATTTTTACAAGATAATGACAAACAAATTCAGGAAGTCTTCGATTTTTTAGGTATAACCAAACAATCATTTCAATAAAATGAAAATAGGACTTGTTTTACCCAATATTCCTGCTTATTCCGAAACTTTTTTCAGGAATAAAATTTTAGGTTTGAAGCAAAACGGATATGAGGTCATTTTGTTCGTAAATAATTCAAAATTGCAAAATGGTTTTTCTAATTGTAAAGTGATTAAAGCACCTAATTTAAGTGGGAATAAATTAAGCATTGTCGTCAATAGTTTTTTTCAATTTTTGAAAGGGGTTTTTCTAAATCCAAAAATAAGTTGGGAACTGTATCGTGTTAATAAGAGTGATGGGCTTTCAAGTGCTCAAAATATAAAGCAAGTTATCGCCAATCAATTCCTTTTATCTCAAAAGTTGGATTGGCTGCATTTTGGCTTTGGAACCATGGCTTTGGGACGTGAAAATATAGCTCAAGCAATCGGGGCTAAAATGGCGGTGAGTTTTAGAGGCTTTGATTATTATGTGTATCCAGTCAAAAACTTAAACTGTTATTCACTTTTGTTTTCAAAATCGGTTAAATATCACGTCCTTTCCGAAGGAATGAAGCAGGGATTAGCTCAAAAGGGAATTTTAGAAAAAAATATTTCAAAAATAACTCCAGCAATTAATTTGGAGTTGTTTAATCAAAATGAAAAAAAAATAAAGAATGTTTTACAAATTAAAACTATATCTCGTTTACATTGGATAAAGGGATTAGATTATACACTTGATGCTTTAAGATTGTTAAAAGATAATGGAATTGATTTTCATTATACCATTATTGGTGATGGTGCCGAAAAAGAGCGATTATTGTTTGCTGTACATCAACTGGAATTGACTGAAAAGGTTACTTTTACTGGGAAGTTATTACCTGAAAAAGTAAAAAAACAATTAGAAGAGTCAGATATTTACCTGCAATATAGCATGCAGGAAGGCTTTTGCAATGCTGTTTTAGAAGCTCAAGCCATGGGGAAAATATGTATTGTGAGTGATGCGGAAGGTTTGACTGAAAATGTATTGGATGGGGTTACAGGATTTGTCGTTCCTAAAAGAAATCCTATATCTTTGGCTGATAAAATTGTTGAAGTATATAAAATGTCTGAAGCTGAAAAGTATGCAATGTCTCAAAGTGCCATAGCTAGGGTTGAAAGCGAATTCACACTATCAAAACAAATTGAAAAATTTATCGCTTTTTATGAAAATCATTAATAAATTAAAAAAAGAGATTAAAAAAGCACTTGTAAAAGGAAAAATCTTTTGTCATTACTTTAATAAGATTTCATTTTCAAGTCAACCTGAAAAGAAGCAAATCATCATTGTATTTGATGGTATATTTCAGCATGGCGGCTTGGTGGACAGACTAAAAGGAATTGTTTCGTTTTATCAAATTGCCCAAAAAGAGGGCATAGATTTTAAAATATATTTCAAACATCCATTCGAATTGAATTTTTTTTTAGAACCCAATCTGTTCAACTGGAATGCTACGGAAGACGATTTGAAGTGGAATCCGTTAAATACCAAAATCTTATATTTAATAGATAATTTCAAAATTAACCCTAAAGAGTTTATTTCCAAATCAAATAAAAAAAAGTTTATTGTTTACGCCAATATTGATTATTCTAACACGATTCATGAAGCACTCGATTTAAGTGAACAAAATAACTTGTGGCGGACTTCATTTCACGAATTATTCAAAAAAAGTGATTATTTAGATAGAGTACTTTCATCAACAGCATCAAATAATACTACTATTGCCATTCATACCCGATTTACCTCTATATTGGGCGATTTTAAGGATACCACAAAGCGGGAGGTTTCTGATGAAAGAAAAACAGCGATAATAACAGTGCTTAAAAAAAGTATTTTAGAAATTGCTAAAGAAAATCCCGGAAAAGAGATTTGTGTTTTTTCCGATAGTATTCTTTTTTTAAATGAAATAAAGCTAAATACCCATTATAAAGTGTTTGACGGAATTCCAAAACACATCGATTTTGATAAAAAGAAAGAGAACGCAATTGAAGAACATCAAAAAACATTTACTGATTTTTTCGCTATTGCTGAGAATGATAAGGTTTTTTTATTAAAAACGAAAGAAATGTACAATAGTGCTTTTGGGAAATATGCTGCTATTTTAGGGAATTGTGATTTTAAAATTATTTCTGTTTAATTTTCAACAAAATGGTAGTAATCACAACAAAAAGTGAAAATGATGTTTCTGTAAATATGGAAAATTAATATTGAAAATTTACATCCCCCATAATGATTATCCAGTAAGGGATAAACGCGAATTGTTTATCCTGACGCGCCCTTTTTTTAAAAATGACAAATGGATTGATGATAATGATTTTAAATCTGAATGGAATTTAGATAATAGATTTGTTTTGGTATCATCTATTAAAGAGAGTGACATTATTTTATTCCCTTTTTCAGTAAATGGTTATTTTGAAAGAAATAAGGTTAAAGAAATAAAGAAAGTAAATGATGAATTAGTAAGGAATAATAAACAAGGTTATGCTTGTATAAGTGATGATTTTGGAGTCGCTTATCCTGAATTTTCAAACATTACCTATTTCCGAATGGGTGGATTTCAAACACAATTGTCACAAAATAATAAAGGTTTTCCAGTACCGCTTTCCGATCATTTTCAAAGAATCTTTCAGCAAGAAACCATTTCGCCAGTTGTAAAACAGGGATTGCCAATCATCGGATTTTGTGGTCATGCCACTACAGCAACGTTAAAAAGGGGTAAGGAACTAGCTAAATGTTTGAAAGAAAATATGAGACGCTTGATTCAAAAACCTTTTCGAAAGGATTGGGAACCCTTATTTGCATCGGCATACGAACGTGCGGTATTGTTAAGATATTTGGAGAATTCTACTTTAGTAAGCACTAATTTTATTTACCGGAATAATTATCGTGCCGGTGCTCAAACGGAAAAAGAAAGAACTCAAACGACAATAGAATATTACAACAATATCGCCAATTCAGATTATGTTCTGTGTGTTCGCGGTGCGGGTAATTTTTCAGTTCGTTTTTATGAAACGCTTATGACGGGTAAAATCCCTATTTTTGTCAATACCGATTGTTTACTGCCTTTCGAAAATAAAATTAATTGGAAGCAGCATGTGGTTTGGGTGGAATGGAAAGACAGGAAAAATATTGCTCAAATTGTGAGTGATTTTCACCAACAATTAAGTGATGAAGATTTTATCCAAATGCAACTGAATAATCGAAAATTATGGAAAGAAACACTTTCTGTAAAAGGAATACTCGAAATGATTTCAAATGATATTTAATTTTTTACAATATTTAAAACCCATTTGGTATTTTAATTTGAAGGCTTCGGCCGATTTTGGTTATTTTCCAACGGAAAGTCAACTAAAAGAATCCGGTATTTCAATTGAAAAAGACACTAATTATGAAGATAGTAGAGCACAAGAGCATGATTTGGCTTGGACAGCTTTTCAATCGGGGTTTATCAATAAAAACTACAAAGAAGGGATTAATATTTGGGAAACCACTTCATTTTCCACCGCTGATGAATATCGCTTTTTACGCAAGAACTTCCATAAAGCCTGGGTGTACTATGTATTTTTTGTTCGATTAGTAACATTTAAAAATCCATTTACAGAAATTGCGGGATTTTTTAAAAACCGCGATGTTAATCGGGTTGATTATTCTAAAAATATAATTAGTAAAGAAGATTACGAAGGTTTTGAAAGCAAACTGGTAGCTTTACAGCCTTTTGTTTCTGTTGTGATTCCAACACTCAATAGATACGAATACCTAAAAGATGTGTTACGTGATTTGGAAAACCAGACCTATAAAAACTTTGAAGTGATTATCGTAGATCAAACAGATGCTTTCAGAGATGATTTTTATCAAGGTTGGAAGCTAGATTTGAAATATTGGTTCCAAGAAGAAAAAGCCTTATGGCGTGCTAGAAATGAAGCCATTCAAACCGCAAAAGGAGATTATATTTTATTATACGATGATGATTCGTTGGTTGAAGCCAATTGGATTGTAGAACACCTAAAATGCTTGGATTATTTTCAAGCCGATTTGTCTTCAGGTGTTTCCATTAGTACTGTCGGTGCAGAAGTACCTAAACATTACAGTTATTTCCGCTGGAGCGATCAATTGGATACCGGAAATGTTTTGTTGAAGAAATCCATTTTTACCCAAATTGGTTTTTTTGACCGACAGTTCGAAAAACAACGTATGGGAGATGGAGAATATGGTTTACGTACTTATCTCTCAGGATATAAAAATATTTCTAACCACAAAGCCAAACGAATTCATCTAAAAGTAAGTGAAGGCGGTTTGCGTCAAATGGGAAGTTGGGATGGTTGGCGTCCTAAAAAATTATTAGGGCCAAGACCCGTGCCGAGTGTATTGTATTTATCCCGAAAGTATTTTGGAACCGGTAAGTCACGATTGTACATATTACATTCTATTTTGCCGTCTTTAGTTCCTTATCAATTCAAAGGGAATCGGTTTTTGAAAATATTTTCATTTGTTTTGATTCCATTTTTATTACCATTGGTTACTTATCAGGTATATAAGTCGTGGTCTTTGTCGAGTGTTATGTTAAAAGAAGGAATGAAATGATTGTAGTAAGACCCTATTCTAAAGAATTTGAAGAGCAGCAGGCTGCTTTCGCCCAAAAATATTGGACCAAAAAAAGACGGTTTACCCCTGAATATATTTATTGGAAATTTAGAGGTAAGGAAAACGAGATTCTAAAATCGTTCATCTTAGCTTTTAATGAAGACAAAGTTATAGGACAATTTGGTCTTGTTCCTACTAAAGTTACTATCGAAGAAACTGTTTATGATGCACAATGGGCCTGTGATTTGATGGTAGATAATGAATACAGAGGTAAAGGTGTAGCAGATGCCTTATATGAGTTTGCACATGAGAATTGTCTCATAACTTTAGGGAGTGATCCCAGTCCAGCTGCCGAAAAATCGATGATCAAGAAAGGATATATTTCACTTCCGGGGCCACGAAAATTTATATTTCCCATAAAAATTGGAGAAATTTTCAAACTTAAAGGATATAATTCACGATTTTTGAATACCATACCGAATCCTTTTGTATTATTATTGAAATGCTTTTCAGCCACAGCTTTTTCTGAAATAGAAAGCAAGGATTTTTTTCAACTAAAGTCAGAGAAAACGGAAACTAAAATTCATTGCTCGTATGATGCATCTTTTATAGAATGGCGTTTCTCTAGCTTTAAAAATTATTATCAAGGAATTCAGTGTTATAAAAAAAATGAAACTACTTTTTTTTGTGGTTATCTCTCCGGTAGCGTGTATTATTTGACCGATTATCGCGCTGATAGTGTTTTACAATTGTTAGAGATAATTGGTTTCATTTACCAAAAATTTAGCAATCAAAAATTAGAACGAATTAAATTTTTAAGCAATGCCAACAATACTTCATTTATTCTGCCTTTCTTTGGAAGTATCAAATTTAGAACCCCTACAAAGATTATTTTGTTTACAAAAGAACATTTAATTCGAGAGAAATTATCCTCCAAAATTTTTTATTATACTCTTTTTGATTCTGATGAAAATATATAGGTCTTTATGAAAAAAATTATTTTAATCTGGGATTTTGATGGACCTATTGGTCAAATTAATTCTTCTTATCCTTACAATTTTCGCTTTGAAAATCTTGAAGTTGAAATTGATAATGTGAAATGGATTTTGAAAGAATTGAAAAGCAGAGGGATTAAGTGTTGTTTTGCTATTACTGGTTTTTCAGCAGAAAAGGGAGTTTATCCTTATACTTTTCCTGAATTGATACATGAAATTTCAAAACAAGGACATGAAATAGCCTCACACAGTTGGCGACACGAATGGACACCTATTTTTAAAAAAGACCAAATTGATAAAAGTTTGAAAAGGAGTAAAATGGCTTTGGAAAATGTACTTGAAAGCAAACAAAAGGTTACTGGATTTGTTCCTCCCCATAACCGCCCCATGACTTGGTGGCAAAGAGGTGCTTTTAGTGTAGGGGATAGGGGAATATTTCCTTTTTTTGCTATGGGAAGCACAGAAAATTTGCTAAAATTGTTGACTAAAAATGACTATCAATGGATTCGTGTTTCCTATAAAAACATATTCACTAAATTTGGTTTCTTTAAAAGAAATAAGACTGGGAGAGTAATGAAATACAAAGGGCTTTTAGTTCTTGAAAATCATTATACTGGCTTTGATGAAATGGTAGTCAAACATATTTTAACTACTAATTATCCAACGTATACTATAAGTGCTCATCCTTTTATGTTAAGTTTGCCCGATAAAAAAGAATCTCGGAAAAACTTCCTCAATTTTCTGAATGAAATAGAAAAGACAGGTCAAAAAATTGAATTTGTACTCCCTTCAAGCTTCTTATGAACAAAAAAATAGTCATAATTTCCTCTGAATTCCCTTGGCTTCTCGTTGGGACAGGTAATCGTGCTTTTTTGTTACCTTTGGTAGGGTTCCAGGTGGTAAAATCATGGCATTTAGCGAATACAATACTGAGAGAAGGAAGTAGCATAGAAAAGCTTAAGTTATGAAACAACAATTTTCTTATTTTATACAGGACGTAAGAAGAATGTTAGGAAAACGAAAAATCCGAATGCTGTATATTTGGATGAGTCGCTCCTTTTGGGGCGTGTTACTGTATCGTATGGAACGTGGTTTTCTAATTTCTTTTGGCAAACCTTATGAAATCATCAGAATTTTATTTCTTCCTTTAATTAACCTCATTCAAGCCTATTCCAATTTAGAGATTCATTACAAAGCCGATATCCAAGGGGGATTGTCGGTTTTACATCCTTCTATGGGTGTTGTCCTATCAGGAAAAGCAATCATCGGATCCAATCTGACCTTAACAGGTGGTAATGTGATTGGTATTTCCAAAAAGTGTATCCAAGGGGAATTTATGATAGGAGACAATTGCAATTTGGGAGCCAATG
>Ga0209599_10000711_pt1 | contig 19673 bp, 18 predicted proteins | sample Shrwel_input2_FT_FD_187534 | JGI IMG/M metagenome (GOLD analysis project Ga0209599, IMG submission 187534) | Subsurface microbial communities from deep shales in Ohio, USA - Utica-3 well 1 S input2 FT (SPAdes) (version 2) ... | reverse complement strand
ACCGAGCCGAAGACCGCCAGGTGCCACGCCGGATCGCAATGTCAGGTCCGCATGTGGTGCTAATAGAGGGGGTTCAGCTTTTCCGCCGGGCGGCAGAGGACATCTTCGATCGCCGAATCTGGATCGAAGTTCCATTTGAAGTTGGGTTGCAACGAGCTCTTACTCGGCAGAACCATTTAGGGGTCCCGATGACGGAAGAGCAAAAGCGGAGTCAGTATGTTGACTGGTCTACTGCTGGATATCTACTGTACGAGAAGCTTGATGCACCTCGGGAGCGCGCTCATATAATCATAGACGGCAGTAAGCCGTGGTACTGAAGAGATAACATCAGCCTCGTGCCTGACGGCTTCCGCCGCCGCATAGCCAAAACATTATGTTGCAAAAGGATGTACATATATTGAATCAAGTTAAGAGTAGTTTTCAGGTAATTGCCGCTAGGATAGCTACACTTTATTTTGGGCTGTTTGCCTATGGCGCTTTTGTATTTATTAAGCAATTTGAAAGTGTTTTTGATTCTTTCGAAGCTGAGTTACCAATTCAAACTTCGATATTAATTGGAACTTATCGCTACTGGGGAATCTTGGGATTAATTTCAGCTTTTATTCTTTACAAAGTTAGTAAAGTTCAAAGCCGCGAGTCTATGAAATTACTAACTTGGCTTTTTTTGTTGTCATTGTTGTTAGTTCCATTTGCGATTTGGGGTGTTTTCAGCCCTGTATTGCAAGGCCCTGCTCAACCTGCAACATAACAAGCAAATGTTAATCGCCCACGCTTCGCATGCGCGTTTTCCCGCGCTAAATTTGGTAGTTATGTGCCGGGTGAAGTTAGAGGACACGGATAATGTCAGGTAAAAGTTTAAACGCTCGGATATCTGCCTACAAAGAGGCTTTCGCGAGCAGAGAGATTCAAAAAACCTATCAAGATTTGGTCGGCATTGTTCAAAATCTTAGAACTGATTTTTCAAAGATTTATATCAGTGAATACTCAGTAGCAAACGTGCTGCATGGCTATATAGATTTCACTTATTTTTACCTGCAAAATGATTACCTTAAAAAGAACAAACTTAAGCTGGCAATCGTACTTAATCACCATCAAGCTCACTTTGAGCTTTGGCTGCTTGGGCAAACAAAGGACGTCCAGACTGGTTACCGGGAAAAACTGAAAGGTACTAAGTGGGTAAACGAAAATGCAATGCCAGAATGGTCAATTTTTGAAATAGTAATGCTTGCCAATCCTGATTTTGACAATACAGAGAAGCTATCAGAATCTATTCATAATTCGTTTAGAGTTCTGTCAAAAGATATTTTTCACACACTCATGGCATACGAGTAGTGGCACATAACAAGTTGCTTAATTTCGTTCCGGCAACAAACAGCGTGGCCTCCACTGGACTGCCTACGCTGCGCTGTGGCAGTCCATTAGCAATGGAGTTGTGAATGAGGAAAGTTGTAATTTTTAATAAAAAGAAGATTTTCTGATCCTATGGTCCTGATTTAGATTTACTTAACGCTCAAATTCAGGAGATAGAAAGTGATGGTTGGGAATTAGTATCTGCAACCGCAAATACAAGCTTATTTGGTGCTATTCATTCTTTTACATTGGTAATCGAGTTAACCGAAGAACAGCACATAACAAAAACATAATATTGGAAATTTAACCCGCTTTATGGTGCGTATATGCCTAACAAGCGCATTAAACAACGCGGCCTGCGGCCGCCGGACTCGCCACAAGTTGCTCGCGTTTGTTGCGGGCATCATGTGTTTTCTTGAGGTATCAATCTAGTGTCCAGCGTATTGAATTTAGTTAAGTCTCGCAACGCAAAATCGGAATTTAAAATTTTGGTTGTTTTGGTAGTTTTGGTAGTTTGTTTAGTGGCGTTGTCATTTTTTTCAATGGGCTTTATGTATGCTCAAGCTCCAGAATTAAGTGTTTTAATTAAGCTTCTTGCTGTGATGGGTACTGTTAATATTGCCATGGTTTTTTATGTAATTAAAAAGTTCAATGCTATATCAAACACATAATAAGGCACGCCACTTTGCGGACTGTGGCCGCAGTGACGCTCACAAGTTTGCGCCGCTGTGCTGATGGTTTTGCCTTTCGGGGAAATTCCAGTGTGACAAATTGGAGGATAGATGTCAGAAAAGTTATTTTTTCCGCTCATTGAAACCACTCGATTAATTCTGAAACCTTTAACGGTCGAGGATGCAAAGAGCTTGCTAGAAATATTCTCTGACCATGAAGTGATGAGATACTGGAATACAGCACCCTGGGTGGGGATGCAAGCTGCTTATGATTTCGTAAATAACAGCCATAACTCGATGCTGCGGCATGAGTCACTTGTCCTCGGCGTATATCTCAAGTCTACAGGTGAGCTGGCTGGAAAGTGCATGTTATTCAGTTATGACAAAGAGTCCAGGCGTGCCGAGATTGGCTTTGGCTTGGGTCGGCCCTGCTGGGGGAAAGGTTATATTAGTGAAGCAGGGGAAGCATTGATTCAATATGGGTTCATTTCACTGGGTCTCAGACGAATTGAGGCTGAGATCGACCCAGATAATTACTCCTCAGCAAAAGCATTAGAAAAACTTGGATTTCATCGGGAAGGCTTACTAAGGCAACGATGGGAAATTAATGGCATCGTCTCTGATTCCGCATTATATGGAAGACTTGTGAGCGATAGTTCACCACAGCATCACAAGACGAGGCACGCGACAAGCGCGTGATTGCAGCATTAGGCAAATTTTATGAAGTTATATTGGTCATTAAATAATATTCCTGAGCTGTCACACTTATCAGCGCAGGAGAAAAAATTTTTATGGCAAAAATCATCAACAAAGATTTTTCGTGATGTGCATGGCTGGCTTGGTCTGCTTGCTTGTTTCCTTTGTACCTTTTTCGGTAATTTTGTGGGGCGATTTTTTGAGTTTAGTTCACTTGGCGCTGCAGTTGGCGGTGGATTTGGCGGTTTCATTTATTCTCAGGTGATTTTTTATTTTGCAGTAAAGAATTATAAGGACATTCTTGAAGATAAATATTCTTTACAACAAATTAGCTCCGATGATTAACCAATCAATTTTATAGTCAGCAAAAAGCGCTGGCTGGGACGTCACCCGCTGCGCGGCTTTCTGCGCTAAATTTAGCTGTTATGCTCAACCCTGGCTGATAGCTTTAAAGGAATATCTATGCCGATAAAAAAATGGTTGATTCAATACGCGATAGCTTTGCCACTCGTTGTTTTTCTGCTGGCGGGCGTTCAGTACTTAAAAGGCAGCAGTCTGGGATCTGCGGTTGAATTTGGTGTACTTTGGGCCCTTGTGTCGGTTAGCATTTTTGCTATCAGACGTTTTTATAATTATAAAAACAATATCAACTGTGCAGTGTGCAATGATTTCCCAAATAGCAAGAAGGGTTCTGTCGATGGCAAGTAATACTATCAAAATTCATCGCGTTATTCGTGCAGAGCCTGAACTGCTTTATCGGGCATTTCTTGATGGGGCAGCATTATCTAAATGGCTTGCGCCAAATGGATTTACCTGTACGGTTCATCATATTAATGCAGTTGTTGGTGGCACTTTTAAAATGTCATTCACAAATTTTGCCTCTGGTGGTAGCCATTCCTTTGGTGGAGAATATCTTGAATTGGTTCCACACCAATTAATTCGATATACAGATAAATTTGATGACCCTCATTTGCTGGGTGAACTACAGGTTACCATTACTTTAAAGAAAGTCTCGTGCGGTACTGAGTTAACTATCGAGCAAGCTGGTATTCCTGATGTGATACCTGCGGAAATGTGCTATGTGGGTTGGCAAGAATCTTTAATATTGTTGGGTAAATTGGTAGAAACCCTAGTGTCAGAATAGTACGTGAAAAATGCATAAAAATTTGTTGTTGCATCGTGCTTTTTGCGAATTAAATAGTGTTAAGTTGTTCAAGGCACCTAAGAAAACGGAAAAAAGCAATGGCTAAAAATCGCGTATCTTTAATTGGTTAGTGCCGTAATTGAGAATTTAAAATGGATGATAAATTGAGTGTTAGGATTACAAGGATTGAACGAATAAACCGATTCTTATTAGTTGTTGTGAGTGTTCAATTTATTTTAATGGTAGCTTTTTTTGCTTTCATCTATCAGAATAATCATGAAAGTGATCAACTGAAAGCAAAGGCTTTAATTATTGTCGATGAAAAAGGAATAGAGCGCGTCCGTATTGCCGGAACTATGCCAAATGCGGTCATCAATGGCAAAGAAGTCAAGCGGGGTGACAGCGCTGCGGGCGTTATGTTATATGACCAAGATGGCCAGGAACGTGGGGGATATCTCACTTTTGGCAATGGCCATGTTGCATTGACTTTAGATTCAAAAAAGCAACAAACTGCTTTGTTTGTTGCTGGTCCTGATGGTGGCACCGCTTTGCAAATGTGGGCGGATAAGACCTCCATTGAACTCCGCTCCGACAGTGATGGTTCACGTTTCACTGCAACAAAAGATGGCAAAGTAATGCTCCAGCAGCCAAATAATATCCAAATCGGCACGAATATGTGTCAGGCATATCGGGCATCAGCTAAGAAATATCCGGTCGCTGATGTGTTGGGCAGTTGTCATAAAAGATTTAATGAGTCGGCTTGTCACGAATGTTTTGAGGGTGTTAAAAAGTAAAGTCTAACAAACGCCGGCACAATGCGCCTTCTGCGCACAATTCGCAACAAGTCTATTGTCTTTGTGGCGGGTGTGAACAAGCAAAAGTAAAAGCACCGTCGGTGTAATAGTGTGTTTTCTGCATGTTCACCGGGTTTGCTTGTTCGTTATGGCAAACGCTGGTTTGCAGCACATAACTGACGAAAAAGGCCAGTAAAATATAATTGAAACTGTTGGTGTCTTGCGCCAACGACCGCGAAAGCGGCAGCTTGGTTTTGTCATCGTGCTGTCGTTGTTTTTAAATTGCACGGCTCAGGTTTATTGTTGCACGGTTTGTTAACAAAGCCCGCAACTCAGGACCTGAGGCTGCCGGCAAGCCAACCGGGTGAAGTTTGCCGCTCGTGCTTTAGTTGTATAACTTAGGAAAGTCATGGGTATTACACTGGAAGAAGTTACTCGTTCGAATTATGAAGCGGTATGCGATTTGGATGTCACGGATGAGCAGCGGGGGTATCTTGCCAGCAACATGTACTCGCTGGTTCAGTCACATTATTGCCAAGGCTATATCTGTAGAGCGATCTACCAGAACGGCAATCCGGTTGGTTTTTTCATGTGGGTGACTGAAACGCCCGAAAGAGTCTCTATCTGGCGTTTTATGGTTGATCAGCGTTATCAAAATGCAGGGATTGGCAGAACAGCTTTGAATTTGGCATTAAATCAAATCAAAGCGTGTGACAAAGTAAAAGAGATTGAAATTTGTTATGACCCTGCCAACTCCTTGGCTAAAAATTTTTATGCTAGTTTTGGCTTTCAGGAAATAGTTTTTGATGAAGATGGCGAAGATATGTTGGCATTGATTAAACTATGAGTGCTAATAAGCGCCAGCACACAGCGCTTGCGGTATTGGCCGCGCAACAAGTTACGCATGTTAGCGAGCTTTAGTTATACCTAAAACAAGGATGTATAGATGCAATTATTTAAGAAATATTTAGTCGTGACTTCTGTTATTTTTCATGTCTTATTGTTTTCTTCAGCTTATTGGCTGTTGCCATATTACAATTACATGCAAGATACAGTTAAAACAAATATTGATGCATACAAGAAAGAACAGACAGCAATAGTAAAAGATATCACTGAAATTAGTCGTAACGGCCTAACTTACAAAGGTTATTTAGTGAGCATGGATGGCCATGATTTATATGTGCAAGGCATTGGTGATGAAAGTATTGCGTTAAACGAAGAAGTTAAAATTTTAATCAATACTCATCCTTTTAAAGACTTGCAAACATTAACCGTCATCGCCATAAAAAAATAATATGGCCAACACTGGCAGCCCTGGCGCAGATCCTCAGCAGCAAAACAAAGCCCTGATGTGCTGTGTTTCTTTTTATTTAATAGCATTGCTGATTATTTTCAGCGTTATCAAATGAAGAAGCAAGCCGGGAATGATGGCTGCGTTCTTTGGGCTGGCAACACAATAGTCACTAAATTAGTTGTAGTAAAAATTTCAATAGATTTAGGGGGTTAATAATGAGGAAACAACGATCGATCCACTGGCCCAGCATCTTTTGGTTTTTTTTGGCCATTGCCGCAATCATTGCTTTTTTCAATGCGCCGAAGTTAACGTTGTTACTTCAGGCTGCGGGTTTTATTTGTTTGGGCTATGCCAGTATCCGGCTGATGCCTGCTGATTTTTTCAGCCGAAGGTTATCGTTTTCGAGCTTGTTCCAGGCCAAGACCGACGATAGACCCATTGATGTGTTTATACAGGGTTTTGGACTGTTGTTGATATTAAGCAGTCTGGTTTTGAGCCATTTTATCTTCAGCTAACCACCAGCCTCAAGCTGGTTTTAGCTGCCTACACGCATGGCCCATCTCGCTAAACACTATGTGCAAACATCTGTAGCGCAAGGCTGCAGTCGCTCCGGCAATCGCAACTGCTGGGGTGATGCTCACTTGGCATCGCTCCAGCAGTGGGCCGGGTAGCTGCTTAATCCCGGACGCAGGCGGATAAGGTATTACCATCAAAATAGCAATCAAATTCTTGCCATTGACCTTCATAAGGCAACAGACTTTGATCGCTGACCGGATAACCCCATAAGGTGTTGTTTTGAACCAAGCCTTTTAATTCAATGCGTTGGCTTGTTAAAACGCTCTGAGCATGTTCTACCTCTTTTAACCAATAACGGCCATCAGCCGACATCACACCTTCCAGTTTTAGCCACTTGCCAGCCAATTGCCCGGCAGTCAGACCATCTTCAAATTCGCTATTGGCATCCAGTTGCAGCGCAAAACCACGAAAATGTAGTTGTTCCGCCTGTAAGCTGGCCTGGGTGATGACCTGAAAGCTACGGCTTTGCGACTGTGTTTTATCGGGCTTGGCCTGGGTTGGCCCGGCGGCATCATCGCTAAAGTCGATAGCAGTGACCCGCATTTCACCTTGCTTTGATTGCAGGCTCACTTCAACGGTTTTGCCAATCTGCAGATCGCTACGGTTGCCGTCACTAAATTTGACCTGCGATGGCAGTTGCAATCTTAAACGCTGATTCAGCTCAATACTGCTCAAATCACTGCTGACCCAGCTCAGCACCCCACCGATTTCAGTTTCAGCCTGTTCTGCCAAAGATTCTGCTTCGATGCTATCGGCAATCAACAGGTTGGACGCGAGCTGCCCTTTGACTTCAACCCAACGACCATTTTGCAGCAAGGCCGGCTTTGCTGTGGCACCAGCATAACTGACAGTTTGGCCATTCAGTCGGAACTGTTGTTGCGTCGGTTGCAGCTCGCTGATCGCACCTGTCATTTCCAATTGCAACGGAATTTGATTTCCGGTCAGCACAATAGCCGCCTGCACCTGGTTGCTGAGTCTGCCGGTAGCATCGCGTTGCAGCGTCAATAACACAAAGTCACCGCTGCGCAATTGATGCGCCGGCGCTTGCAGTTGGTTATCCTGCAGCCGGAATTGGTCGGCGCTGCTGTGACTGACATAACCGGCCAGATCTGGTTTTAGCAACAAAGCTGTTCCTGCTGAGGTTGCCATTGTCTGAACCTGAAAACCTGGCACTAACAACTGATTCGGTAAGTTCTGACCGGCGTACTGCACGGCCTGGTCCGGCAGAGTGAGCTGTTGTCCCAGTAAAGACACCCTATCCGCATTGACCTGGGTTAAATAACCTTGTTGCACTGTCGCTGGCGGCTGCTGAGCTGGTTGCTTGCTGGTGTTGTCACTGCTTTGGGCTGCAGTGGTGGTTGGTTGGGTTGTTGTGGGGGCCGAACTGCCACCGCAAGCGACCAGGGTGCTGACTGTGCAAGCAAGAAATAGCGAACTGAACTGACGCATTATAAACTCCTGAGCTGTTTCCGTGTGATGATGCAAAGCAGCTTAAAAGCCCCGGCGTGAAGTAAACGTGAAGCCTTAACAAAAATTGATGCGGGTCAGGGCTAAACAGCAAGCTGGCTTCTTCCCAACCTCAGAGAATGAGGATTGACGGAAGTTTGATCTGGCACAAACCAGTTGCTGCGTTCAACTGCTTTAATGCGGGTTTGCCTAAGCTATGGCTGTCCGGTATCCGGTACTCGGTACCCGGTCTGATATCCGCGCGGTTCAGTATCCCGCGATTTTAGCCTTTGCAGTTGAGCCAACCTGACTCAGGCGCCGGCAATCACGCAGGCTTAGGCTTTAATCTGCTGGCAGATCAGGGAAAGTTGATGTCTATGATGAGAAATTTTTCAGTTATCCTGCAACTGCGGTTTGCCCTGGCTGGCATTGTGTTGCTGGCCGTATCGACGATGCTGTTATCCTTTTGGTTGTCGCAGCAAGCCCAGCATGATGCGCTGGCGATGAATATTGCCGGTTCACTGCGGATGCAAACTTATAAAGTCGCCTTGTTACAGCAACAAGCGGACCCAGCCGCAGCGGCTGCAGCACAACAACAGTTGCTTAGCACTTGGCAGCATCCGGTGTTTTATCAATTAAAACATCAGGATGCAAAGCTAACTGAGTTATTCCGACAGGCACGCTACCAATGGCTGGTGTTAGCCGGCAAGCTCAGCCAACAATTGCTGAGCAACGGGGAGCTGGTCAGTCAGCTCAGTCAACAGGTTGATTTGATTGAGCAACTGGTGACTCAGATACAGCAGGGCGCTGAGTCCAGATTGGCGCTGCTGAGGTGGGTGCAACTGATTGCCGTGCTGCTGCTTGCTGCGGTGGCCTTGATTGTTTATCGGGGTTTACAGCAGCGGGTGGTGCATCCCCTGCAGGCGCTGACACAAGTGGCCAAACAAATTACCCAAGGGGATTTTAGTGCCAGGTTGCAGCAGCAACAGCAGGATGAATTTGGCCTGTTGGCTTTGACGTTAAATCAAATGAGCGCTGCGCTGGCCAATCGTTATGGCACTTTAGCGCAACAGGTGGCCGATCAGCATGACACCCTGACGCGCAATCACCAGCAGTTGCAATTTTTATATGAATTAAGCCAGCGGTTTTTACATCAGCAAGCTGGATCTGCTCAGCTCAGACAATTATTAAATGACTTGCAGCAGTTGGTGGCAGTGGCGGAGTTAGAACTTTGTCTGATGACCGAAAGTGGGGTTGAACCTTATTTACAGCTCAAAACGGAGCTATGCCAGACGACTAGCTGTCAGCAGCGCGATTGTCAGCAATGCCGGCAGGCGCCAGCCATTGGTTTGCGGGAAAAGAACAGTTTGGTCTGGCGTTTTCAACTGCAACGGGAATTCCGCCATTTTGGTATTTTGTTGGCCCGTACCACACCTGACCGGCCCTTAACCGAATGGCAGCAACAGTTGTTAGCTGCGGTGGCAGCCCAACTGGCACTGGAATTGAGTTTGCAGCAACAGCAGGATCAAAGTTGTCGGTTAGCGTTATTACAGGAGCGGAATTTAATTGCCGGTGAACTGCATCATGCAATGGCGCAATCCTTGTCTTATCTGAAAATTCAGACCAATCGATTGCAAAAGTGCCTGGCACGGCAAGATCAAACTTGTCTGCTGGATGTCGCCACTGAGTTGTCCCAAAGTCTGGATGTGGCGTACCGGCAGTTTTATCAGCTACTCAGCACTTTTAGCCTGACCATCAGCGGTGGCGGTTTAGAGCAGGCCCTGCAGCATAGCTTGCATCAGTTGGCGCAGCAGTCAGGCATTCGATTTGAATTACATTATCAGTTGCTGAATATTCCGTTGCATGGCCATGAGGAAATTCATCTGCTGCAACTGGTCAAAGAGTGTTGCCAGTTACTGGTACAGCAAAGCCTGGCCAGTGAAGTGGTGGTGACACTGCAGCTCATTTCGGCGCAACTGCTGGAATTGAGCATCAGTGACAATGGCGTTGGCACCTTATATTCGCAGCAGTTGCTGGTGTTGCAGGACAGGGCACAGCAATTAAGAGCGCAATTGCAGACGCAGCAAACCAGCCATGGCCGCCATCTGCTAACCTGTCGTTTTATCCCGCAATCTTTACTGAATACTGAGCAGAGGTGCACAGAGCCAGAGGTTTAAACTTGATGCGCGCTGGCACATAGCGACAACTGGATCACAACAACTTTGAACGGAGCTCAGCCTGTTGCCCGACTTACCTATATCAAAATGCAGTACAAAAGGTCAGAGCACTAAGGTCTACCGCTAATTTGTTGATCTGGCGCAAGAAGCTCCATCCATGTAACCGCTTACAATGACAGCCAATTCAAGTCTGACGGCTGTGTTTCCAGTTGCCGCCGGTGTTTGCAGTCGCGGAATAAAAGATGTCACAGCCTCCGTTTGATCCCAATCTTGTGGTGCCACCACAACCCAATGCTTTGTGTTCGATTATCGATCCTGCTGCCAGGCATCCGCAGGTATTTCACTTGCAGCAACAGCAACAACAGTTGCTGCTGGCTGGCCAGGATCAATTGCAGCAAAAACGCTTGCAGCGCCTGGCAGAGACTATGGCGGGCATGACCGATCCTGCGCAGCGGATAGTCTTTATTCAGCAACAACTGGCCCAGCAAATGGCGCTATTGCAGCAAAAGCTGACGGAGGTGACCCAGTTGCTGGCCGCCAATCGACCACAATCAAGCGGGCAGCCTGACAACCCTTATGAATGATTTTCCATAGGTTATGAAGGACACCAGCGTTGGACGCCAAGCGTTGGACTGCCCAACTGCTTTGCAGTTGGTCGAGTCCAACCTACGAATTTGAGTTCAGTGCATGCATATCACGAATTCAACCAACTGATTTAATTGAACTTTTATGGGTCGGACTCGACCGGCTGGCCGGGCAGTCCGACATGTCATGTCAATAATCTCGCAGCCAACCAAACAATGATTCGCCGATCGCATACGTTGGACTGCCCAACTGCTTTGCAGTTGGTCGAGTCCAACCTACGAATTTGAGTTCAGTGCATGCATATCACGAATTCAAACAACTGATTTAATTGAATTTTGGTAGGTCGGACTCGACCGGCTGGCCGGGCAGTCCGACAGGTGCGATGGATGAATATTGCGACCAGCCTTGGGCAGCAAATTTTGGACCCCTTGCAAAAGGTCTGACCTGTTGCAGCTTTTATTGATGCAGAACAACACCGGTTTTTGCCCCTTCGCTTATCTTAGCCTTTTGTTAAGCGGCATAGCCGACAGCATTAGATGCCCGCAATCGTCAGACTTAGCGGTGGCAGCGCAACCGCCGCAATTTTATTTATGGAGCACAACATGACAGTTCAACCTGCGACGACCGCAAGCAACAACAAGCCGCCTGCGCCTTTCATCAGCCCCCAGCGTTTTGGCTATGGCGCCGCGGCGTTCGTGTTGCTGGCGGTAGTAGGCTGGTTTGGCCGGTCCTGGTGGCAACCGGATCCGTCTTTGCTGGCTTTTCAGCAGGCCAATGGCCGGATTGAAGCCACTGAAGTGGCTATCGCCTCGAAAATTGCCGGTCGGGTCAGTGACATTCTGGTCAACGAAGGTGATTTTGTCGCGGCTGGACAGTTACTGGCGAAAATAGATCCGGCAGCGCATCAGGCTGCGTTACAGCAAGCCCAGGCGCAATTGCGCCAGGTTGATACCCAGATTGCCAACGCCGAGAGTCTGGTGCAGCAGCGTCAGGGCGAGCGCCATGCGTTAGAGGCATTGTTATTACAGCGCCGCTCAGAAGCGGAAGGTGCCAGCAGCCGGGCCCGGCGCACTGAAGCGCTGGTGAAAACCGGCGCTGTGTCAGCGCAAAGCGCCGAAGATCAGCAAACGGCAGTGAAAACCGCCAATGCCACCATCGCATCAGCCCAGGCGCAACTTGAAGCCAATCAGGCCGCTATTCATGCCGCCCAGACTCAGGTGCTGGCCGCAAAAGCCAATCAGGAAGCGGCGGCGGCTGGCGTGCAGCGGTTAGAAGTTGAATTAAAAGAAACCGAATTATTTGCTCCCAAAGCCGGCCGTATTCAATATCGGGTGGTGCAGCCTGGTGAAGTAATCGCTGCCGGTGGCCGGGTATTAAATTTGCTCGATCTGACCGATGTGTATATGACGTTTTTTCTGCCAACCCGTTATGCCGGTCAACTGACGTTGCAAAGTGAGGCCCGCATAATTGTTGATGCGCTGCCGCAGTGGTCTATTCCGGCCAGCATCAGTTATATCGCAGATGTGGCGCAGTTCACGCCAAAAACGGTGGAAACCGCCAGTGAACGGGAAAAAATGATGTTCCGGGTCAAAGCCAGAATTCCGGCTGACCTGTTGCAAAAGCATATTCAACAAGTGAAAACCGGTTTGCCCGGCGTGGTTTGGGTGCGGCTGGATGCCAGCCACAGCTGGCCGGCTGAGTTACCGCCGCTGGTGCAATAACGATGCAGCCAGTCACTCAGAGCGCATCCGCGCTAGCAGTCGTCGAAGCGAGTGGCATTCGCCACAGCTACGGCAAGATGCAGGCGCTTGGCAACATCAGTCTGCGTTTTACTACCGGCCAGATCATTGGCGTGATTGGGCCAGACGGGGTCGGTAAATCGACCTTGCTGGCACTGCTGGCAGGGGCGAAACAACTGCAACAGGGCAAGTTGCAGGTGCTGGGCGGCGATATGCAACAAAAGGCGCACCGCAACCGCATCTGCCCGCGCATTGCTTATATGCCGCAGGGGCTGGGCAAAAACCTGTATCCGACTTTGTCGGTGGCGGAAAATCTGCAGTTTTTTGCCAGTTTATTTGGCCATTCTCAGGCCCAAGCCAAACTGCGCATTTTGCAATTGACGCAAGCCACCGGCTTGGCGCCATTTTTAGCGAGGCCCGCCGGTAAATTGTCCGGCGGGATGAAACAAAAACTCGGTTTATGCTGTGCGCTTATTCATGATCCGGATCTGCTGATTTTAGATGAACCCACCACCGGGGTTGATCCGTTGGCGCGCAGTCAGTTCTGGCAATTGATCGGTCGTATTCGGGCGCAAAGGCCGCAGCTGACCGTGCTGGTGGCCACCGCTTATATGGATGAAGCCAGCCAGTTTGACCAGTTGCTGCTGATGCATCAGGGCGACATTTTGGCCAGTGGTAGCCCGGCAGAAATTTACCAGCGCAGCCAGACGCAGGATCTGGAGCAGGCTTTTATCCGGTTGTTACCCAACACCAGCGCTGAACCGGTCGGCCCTTTGCACACCACGCCGCTTGCGGTTGTGCCAGCACTCGAACCTTCGACTGAGATTGCCATCGAAGCGCAGCAATTAAGTATGCAATTTGGTGATTTTACCGCGGTCGATCAGGTCAGTTTTCAGATCCGTCGCGGTGAGATTTTTGGCTTTTTAGGCTCGAATGGCTGTGGTAAATCCACCACTATGAAAATGCTGACCGGTTTATTGGCGGCAACTTCAGGCGAGGCCTGGTTATTTGGCGAAAAGCTGGCGGCCGGTGATCTGGCGTTACGGCGCCGGGTTGGGTATATGTCGCAGGCGTTTTCGCTATATGCCGAGCTGACGGTGCGGCAAAATTTGCAGTTACACGCCAGGTTATTTGGCGTCGCGCCAGCGCAAATAGAAGCGCGGGTGCAAGCCATGCAACAGCGCTTTGGGTTAACGGCGCAGGCTGAGCAATTACCGGACCAATTGCCGCTGGGCATGCGGCAACGCTTGTCGCTGGCGGTGGCGATGGTGCATCAGCCGGATCTGCTGATTTTAGACGAACCGACCTCAGGCGTTGATCCGGTGGCGCGGGACCAATTCTGGCAACTGATGCTGGAGCTGGCGCACCGTGATCAGGTGACGATTTTTATTTCCACCCATTTTATGAATGAAGCCATGCGCTGTGATCGCATTTCGCTGATGCACGCCGGTAAAGTGCTGATCAGTGATACGCCTAAAGCCATTGCCGGCGGCGGTGGTACTGCTGAGCTGGAGCAGGCCTTTATTCAGTATTTGCGCGCCGCTGGTGCCGATGCGCAGTTACCGGCCGCTGCAGAAGCTGCGGCGGACAAGGCGCAGCCAAATGAATTGGATCAGGCCGAGCCAACAAGCCCAGCGCTGTCAGCAAGCGCAGCACAGCAGCAGGTGCGGCTGTTTAGTCTGCGCCGGTTATGGGCACTAACCCGGCGGGAAAGTCTGGAATTAAGCCGCGATCCGATCCGCGCTGTGATGGCGCTACTTGGCAGTTTGCTGCTGATGGTGGTGATCGGCTTTGGTATTACCATGGATGTGGCCGATATTCGTTTTGCCGTACTGGATCATGATCAGAGTGTGACCAGTCGCACTTATGTGCAACAACTGGCCGGGTCGCGTTATTTTGCTGAGCAGCCGGCGCTTAACAGCCTGGCGCAGCTTGATCAGCAGATGCAAGCCAATCAAATCAGCCTGGCGCTGGAAATTCCGCCGAATTTTGGCCGTGATATTGAGCGCGGCAGCCCTGTGGTTGTGGCTGCCTGGCTGGATGGCGCTATGCCAAAACGGGCCGAAACCATGCAGGGGTATGTGTATGGCATGCATCAGTTATGGCTGGCGCAACAGGCCAGTCAGCAGGGCGTGACAGTGCCGGTTTCGTTGCTGGAGCCGCGTTATCGTTACAACCCCGATGTCCGCAGTTTAGTGGCGATAGTGCCAGCGGTGATCCCGATGTTGCTGCTGATGATCCCGGCGGTGCTGACGGCCTTGTCGGTGGTGCGGGAAAAAGAGCTGGGCTCAATGATTAATTTATATGTTACGCCAGCCAGCCGGGCTGAGTTTCTGCTCGGCAAACAGCTGCCGTATATCGCCATGGCGCTGGTGAGTTTTGGCCTGATGTTACTGCTGGCACGCTGGTTATTTCAGGTGCCGCTAACCGGCTCGCTCGGCTTTTATCTCTGCAGTGCCTTTGCTTTTGTGATTTTTGCCACTGGTTTTGGCCTGCTGGCTTCCAGCTTTACCAACAGCCAGGTGTCGGCCATTGTGATTGCGGTGCTGGGCACCATGATCCCTTCGATTCAGTTTGCCGGCATGATTGACCCTGTGTCGTCGCTGGAAGGCAGCGGCCGGCTGATTGGCGAGCTGCATCCGGTCAGCCATTTTCTGACCATCAGCCGCGGCGTGTTTAACAAAGGCTTAGGTTTGACTGAGCTGGCGCCGGATCTGCTGGCCATCATGCTGGCCGGGCCTGTGGTGTTGCTGCTGGCCATGGCGTTATTACCAAAACAGGAGCGCTGAGATGACGGCACCTCTCTCTACACCGAGTTCGACCCCGCTATCGACACCGCCTCGCCGCAAAGGCCAAGTCTTTTGGCGCTGCTGGCAAAGTCTGGACCGGATTTACCGGCTTGGTGGCAAAGAATTATGGAGTTTGTGGCGGGATCCGGTGATGCTGTTGCTGATTTTGTACTCTTTTAGCCTGAATATTTATGTTGCGGGCACCGCCATGCCGGAAACTTTGCATAAAGCACCGCTGGCGATTGTCGATTTAGATCAGTCGGCGTTATCGCAACGGCTGCGGGATGCGTTTTATCCACCACATTTCCTAAAACCTGAACTGATTAGCCAGGCCGAAGCGGATTTGGCGCTGGACCGTGGTCAATATACCTTTGTGCTGACGATCCCGCCGGATTTTCAGCAGCAACTACTAGCTGGCCGGGCGCAGCACAGTGCGCCGAAAATTCAGCTCAGTATTGATGCCACCCGCATGAGCCAGGCTTTTTCCGGCAATTTATATATCGACCGCATCGTCAATCAGGAAACGCAGCGTTTTCTGGCTGGTTTTAGCAGCAATAGCGAGCCCAAAGTCGATTTAGTGCTGCGGGCCAGGTTTAATCCAACCTTAAGCGGCAGCTGGTTTGGCTCGCTGATGGAAGTGATTAATGCTGTGACGCTGATTTCGATTGTGCTGACCGGGGCTGCGCTTATTCGCGAGCGCGAACACGGCACTATTGAGCATTTACTGGTGATGCCGGTCAGTCCGGCCGAAATTATGCTGGCGAAAATCTGGTCGATGGCGCTGGTGGTGCTGACGGTCACCGTATTGTCGTTATACGGCGTGATTGAGTATGTGCTGCAGGTGCAAGTGGCCGGATCGGTGCCGTTATTTGCGCTCTGTGCCTTAGTGCATTTATTTGCCACTACTTCGCTGGGCATTTTTATGGCGACTGTGACTAAATCGATGCCGCAGTTTGGTTTATTGCTGATTATGACCTTACTGCCGCTGCAAATGTTATCTGGCGGGGTGACGCCGCGCGAAAGTATGCCGGAATTTATTCAGCAACTGATGTTACTGGCACCAACCACCCATTTTGTGGCAGCCGCGCAGGGCATTTTATATCGCGGTGCCGATTTTGCTCTGGTGTGGCAACCGCTGTGCTGGATGCTGCTGATTGGCGTGGTGCTTTTTATGCTGTCACTACGCCGCTTTCGCCAGTCGCTGACGGCGGTGTAGCGGGAGCAGATAGATCTAAGGCGGTTAAAGAACGGGTAGGTCGGGGTCGGCCGCAGGCCATCCCGACCTTGAATAAGGTGATGCTTTATGGGATTGCAGCCATTGTCTGACTAGCCTGCGGCTGAGTCAGACCTACGATGATATGGCATCGACTGAAATAAGCAGTGATAGAAAGGGTAGGTCGGGGTCGGCCGCAGGCCATCCCGACATTGAATAAGGTGATGCTTTATGGGGTTGCAGCCATTGTCTGACTAGCCTGCGGCTGAGTCAGACCTACGATGATATGGCATCGACTGAAATAAGCAGCGATAGAAAGGGTAGGTCGGGGTTGGCCGCAGGCCATCCCGACCTTGAATAAGGTGATGCTTTATGGGGTTGCAGCCATTGTCTGACTAGCCTGCGGCTGAGTCAGACCTACGGCGGTATGGCATCAACTGAAATAAGCAGCGATAGAAAGGTCGGTCGGGGTCGGCCGCAGGCCATCCCGACATTGAATAAGGTTATGTTTCATGGGGTTGCAGCCATTGTCTGACTAGCCTTCGGCTGAGTCAGACCTACGGCGGTATGGCATCAACTGAAATAAGCAGCGATAGATCGGGTAGGTCGGGGTCGGCCGCAGGCCATCCCGACATGATCCGCCGACATGGGTGCGACGCAATCAGTACTATGCACTTGTGATTTAAGGATGTCTTCAGCTTTAGTGCCTAAGCTAAGCGCAGTCAAAAATAAGCGCAGCCAAAGCTGCAGCGGTTATAGCAATAATTCGTGAATCAGCCAGCGCTGCTGGCAAGGAGCAACAGATGCAGCAACATTATTCCAGGTTGACCAAAGCCTTACACTGGCTGAGTTTTTTGCTGATTGTGGCGGCTTACGCCAGTATGGAGTTTAAAGGGGTATTTGAACGCGGCTCAGAGCCCAGGGAGTGGATGAAAGCCAGCCATTATTTATTTGGCTTGGCCATTTTAGTCTTCACTGTGCTGCGGCTGCTCAATCGAATTCGGCAGCCTTATCCGCCGATCGTGCCAACCCCACCTGTCTGGCAACATAAGCTGGCGGCGTTGACACATTTGTTGATCTACGGTTTTTTACTGCTGATGCCACTGCTCGGCTGGCTGCTGTTATCGGCCGAAGGCAAACAGATTTCCTTGCTGGGCCTGCAGCTACCAGCTTTAATTGCGGCTGACCAAGCCAGCGCCGAATTCTTCGAATTCTGCCACGAAAGCCTGGCAAGCGCAGGTTACCTCTTAATCGGACTGCATATTCTGGCCGCGCTTTATCATCAGCATCTGGTGCATGACAATACCCTAAGCCGGATGTCATGGCGCAAATAAGCCTGGGTGACATCAACCGCTTCAAGCAATGGACTGCCGCGGCGCGGCGAGTCCAAGGTTGCGTTTACCCTTTGCTTAGAACTTTATTTCTGCGCCCAGTGTGATGGTGCGGCCTGGTTCTGGCATAGCGACAACAGATCCTGCCGATACTTTGTATCTGTCGGTCAGATTGGTGACAGTGGCATAGGCAGAATACTGCTGGTTAAAACGGTAATTGGCATATAAATCAATCTGATAACCTGCCGGTATCCGCTTTAATGCTTTCACTGCCGTGCCGGCCAGGAAGCCGCCCGGGTGATTTTTGCTGCTATGGCCATGGTAGGTCAGTCCGGTATCTAACTGACCCTGCAGCCAGCTGTGGCCGACACTGAGCAACCATTTCTTGTTCGGTGGAATACGCAGCGGTGTCAGGCTGCCGGAAAAACCGGTTTGGTTACAGGTCGGTACTTTTTCAGCGGCAGCCACCAAGGCCGAGCACATTTCTACGTCGGTATAATAGGTATACGCGGCGCGGCTGTACCAGTTCTGCTGTCGGTAGTTCAGCTCAAGTTCGGCGCCTGGCAGGGTAAATTTGTCGTAGTTGGTAAAGCTGAACACCTGATCCCAGCGGCTGGCATCGGCGGCTTTGCTCGGCAAAAAGCCGGTGGCGATCATCTGGTTAATCCGGGTATGGAAATAGGTCAGCTTCAGTTGCAGCTGATCCTGGCCCGTCAGCACCTGCTCAAATTGCTGTTCCAGCCCGGCTTCATACGACAGGCTATGTTCCGGTGATAACGGATAATCCGGCGAATATGAAAACACTTCATTGGACACCGTCGATTCGTACAGGTTTGGCATCCGATAGGCGCTGCTGTATTTCAGGAACAGGCGGGTCTGGCTGAACAGCTGATAACCGGCCAGCAGCGTCAGATCAGTTTTTGGCTTAAAATCCAGCCGTTGCCCAGTCTGATGGTCGGTATTAACCGAATCGTGGTGATTGAGGTTGATCGCAATATCCAGCGGCTCCCAGTCGATTTGGGCATTGGCAAACACACTTTGTTTCACCTGGCGGCCATGACGCGTGGTCGGTGTGGTTTTCCAGTCGGCCGGGCTGTTCGGTTGTTTAAAATCAGCCAGCCAGTTGGCAGCCGGTTTCAGATCTTCGGTCTGGCGCGACAAGCCATACAGCAGCGTGACTGTGGCACTGTCGGTCAGCGGCAGTGTTGAGCTGTTGTACAGACCCAGGCCGCTGCGGTTATTGTGGTAACGGTGGAAATACTGGCCGGCGTTCGGCCCGAGATTGCTGCCCAGTGCATTATATTGCTCCAGATCGGCCGCGGTGTGCCACAGATTCACTTTGGCATTGACCAGCGCATTGCCCTGCGGCGCAAAGTTATACAGCAAGTTATGGCTGTCCACTTCGGCCGTGCCAGGTTTCCACTGCGGCATCAGCGCAACGCCGGCCGGAATTTTTTCCGACTTCCACACTTTTTTGCCTTTGGCATCCAGCTCAGACCAGAGTTTTTCTTCACCGGCCCGCAGTTTATACCAGTAACTGGCCAGCATTTCGCCTGCATCCTGCCGGTGCAGCCGGCTATTGAGTTCCAGCAGATGCGCGTCGCTGAACTGGATGCCAAGTTTGGCCAGATAAGACTTACTTTCAAAGCTGGTATTCACCACTTCGCCATTGCGATCCACCGGTGGCAGTTCATCATAGGTTTTGCGGCGCTGTACAAAGTTATCAAAGCCATGCTCACCGGCAAAATAGTTGCCGGCTTTTTTCTGGCTGATGGCAGCTACGGCATACCATTTATCCTGCTGCAGCGCGGTGGCAACAGTGGCGCTGCCACCACGAAAATCGAGCGCGGCTTGTTCAGTGCCAACCT
>Ga0209599_10000710_pt1 | contig 19690 bp, 8 predicted proteins | sample Shrwel_input2_FT_FD_187534 | JGI IMG/M metagenome (GOLD analysis project Ga0209599, IMG submission 187534) | Subsurface microbial communities from deep shales in Ohio, USA - Utica-3 well 1 S input2 FT (SPAdes) (version 2) ... | reverse complement strand
GTGCGGGTGAGGCCGATGCCCTGGGCGCCGAACGCGAGGGCCTGGGCGGTCTGCTCAGGATTGTCGGCGTTGGTGCGGACCTGCAGGCGGGTGGCCTGCGCGCACCACTTCATGAGCTGCACGTAGTTCTTGTACTTCTCGGTCTTCTGGGCGGCCTTGTCGTTGTTGAGCAGGCCGGCGACGATTTCCGAAGGAGCGGTCTTGATCTGGCCGGCGTACACCGTGCCCGCGGTACCGTCGATGGAGAGGTAGTCGCCTTCCTTGAAGGTGTGACCGGCGATGGTCGTCGTCTTCTTGTCGTAGTCGATCGCGACGGCGGCGGCGCCACAGACGCAGACCTTGCCCATCTGGCGAGCCACGAGCGCGGCGTGCGAGGAAACACCGCCACGCGCGGTGAGGATGCCTTCGGCGGCGATCATGCCGCGCAAGTCTTCCGGGGAGGTCTCGACGCGGACGAGGAGGACCTTCTCGCCCTTCTCGGCGGCGACGACGGCGCGTTCGGCGTTGAAGTAGATCTTGCCGGTGGCGGCACCGGGGCCGGCCGGGAGACCGGTGGCGATGGCCTTGGCCTTCTTGACCTCCGCGAGGTCGAAGATCGGCGCGAGCAGCTGTTCGAGCTGGTCGGCCGGGTTGCGCATGATGGCGGTTTCCCAGTCGATGAGCTTTTCCTTCACCATGTCGGCGGCGAACTTCAGCGCGGCGGCGGCGGTGCGCTTGCCGTTACGCGTCTGGAGCATGTAGAGCTTACCTTCCTGGACGGTGAACTCGATGTCCTGGACGTCCTTGAAGTGCTTCTCGAGGGTCTGGCGGACCTTCATGAGCTGGGCGAAGCTCTCGGGCATCACGGCCTTGAGCTTGCTGACCGGCTCCGGGGTGCGGACGCCGGCGACGACGTCTTCGCCCTGGGCGTTGATGAGGAATTCGCCGTAGAACTCGTCCACGCCGTTGGCGGGGTTACGGGTGAAGGCGACGCCGGAACCGGACTTGTCGCCGGTGTTGCCGAACACCATGGCCTGGACGTTGACGGCGGTGCCCCACTCGGCGGGGATGTTGTACTTGCGGCGATAGACGATCGCGCGGTCGTTCATCCAGGAGGAGAAGACGGCACCGGCGGCGCCGTTCAGCTGATCCCACGGGCTGTGCGGGAAGACCTTGCCGGTGCGGGCCTTGACGAGGGCCTTGAAGCGCTTGACGAGCTCCTGCTGGTCTTCGGCGGTGAGGGCGGAGTCTTCGATGTCGCCCTTGTACTTCTTGTGCTTGAATTCTTCGATGACGGACTCGAACGGCTCATGGTCTTCGCCTTCGCGCTTCTGCACGCCGAGGACGACGTCGCCGTACATCTGGATGAAGCGGCGGTAGCAATCCCAGGCGAAGCGGGGGTTGTTGGTGGCCTTGGCGAGGGCGAGGACGGATTCGTCGTTGAGGCCGAGGTTGAGGATGGTGTCCATCATGCCCGGCATCGAGTCGCGGGCGCCCGAGCGGACGGCGACGAGGAGCGGCATGCCGGAGGTGGCGCCGAACTTGGTGCCCATGATCTTCTCCATGTTGTGCACGCCGGCTTCCATCTGAGCCTGGAGGTTGGAAGGGTAGGTGCGCTTGTTGGCGTAGTAGTAGGTGCAGACTTCGGTCGTGACGGTGAAGCCGGGAGGCACCGGGAGACCGATGCGGGTCATTTCGGCGAGGTTAGCGCCTTTGCCGCCGAGCAGGGCCTTCATGGAGCCGTTGCCGTCAGCCTTGCCGTCGCCCCAGGTGTAGACGACCTTGGTAGACTTAGCGGATTTGGAGGTATTCTTGGTGTTTTTAGCCATGGGAAAGAGGAGGGGTCGGTGAAAACGTGAAGGGCAAAAGAAGGGGAATGGCGGGAGGGGTGTCAATGGCGGACGGGCCCCGTCCGCCCCGGCGGTTAGCGGTTGGCGGTTAGAGCCGCCAAGTCGCAAAGGGAGACCGGAAACCGGAAAGTTAGCTTCGGCCCCTGATAAATACCCCATCCAATCATCCGGTTTCCGGTCCCCCCTTGAGTTTGGTCCTTTGCCTCAGGGTAGGGATGACCGGCCCGGTCATCCGTGGGCGTGCGGGCCGCACGCCCCTACCTGGCCCCGCCACCCGAAACGGCCCTGAATGGGATGCCCTCCGGGCCTCCGGGCCTCTGGTCAACCGAGCCTCCCGTCTGCCTCTCTGGCCAACTGGCCAACGGATTAACTGGTCAACTAATGGCCTCGGCCCGCCACCCGCCACCTGGGGCTGCCACCCGCCACCCGAGAGTGAATCTTGTCTCTAATCAGGGTTACGACCTTGAATTGGTTCCCGAGCCGCAACAAGGTTGGGCTGACTTCATGAAGCGCCTTTTCGTCGAGAAGAAACCCGATTTCCGGTCCGAAGCCGACCATCTCCTGCATGACCTGCGGGACTCGCTCCGCCTCCCGGGCCTGAAAAGCCTCCGTATCCTCCAGCGTTACGACGTCGAGGGCGCCACGGAGGCCGCCATCCGCCAGGCGATCCCGACGGTCTTCGCCGAGCCGCCCGTCGACGATGTGACGGAGGAATGCTTCCCGCTCGCCGCCCATGAGACGGCCTTCGCGGTCGAGTTCCTGCCGGGCCAGTTCGACCAGCGCGCCGATTCGGCCGCGCAGTGCCTCCAGATCGTCTCCGGCGGCGAACGCCCGGTCGTCGCCGCGGCCCGCACCTTCGTGGTCAGCGGCGCCTCGCCCGAAGAGCTGAAGCGCATCAAGGCCTACCTGATCAATCCGGTCGACTCCCGCGAAGCCGACCTCGCCAAGCCCGCCTCGCTCCGTCGCGCCGCGCCCACGCCGGCCGCGGTCGCTTCGCTCCCAGGCTTCCTCACCAAGGACGTCACCGCCCTCGCCGCCCTCCGCAAGGAACTCGGCCTCGCGATGTCCGATGCCGACCTGCAGTTCTGTCAGGCGCACTTCCGCGACCAGGCCCGCCGCGAGCCGACGATCACGGAGATCAAGCTGCTCGACACGTATTGGTCCGATCACTGCCGCCACACGACCTTCCTAGCCGAACTGAAGTCGGTTGAGTTCGCGGATTCGCCTTTGCTGGCGCCCTTCAAGGCCTCGTGGGAACGCTACCAGGCGGTACGCCTCGGCCTCAACCGCCAGGGCAAGCCGGTCTGCCTGATGGACATCGCGACCATCGCCGGCCGCGAACTGAAGCGCACGGGCAAGCTCGACGACATGGAAGACTCCGAAGAGGTGAACGCCGCTTCGATCGTCGTGCCGGTCGAGATCGACGGCCGCGTCCAGGAGTGGCTGGTGATGTTCAAGAACGAGACGCATAACCACCCGACGGAGATCGAGCCCTTCGGCGGCGCGGCCACCTGTCTCGGCGGCGCGATCCGCGACCCTCTTTCCGGCCGCTCCTACGTGTATCAGGCGATGCGCGTGACGGGCGCCGGCGATCCGCTCACGCCTTACGAGCAGACGCTCCCGGGCAAGCTCCCGCAGCGCAAGATCACCACCGGCGCGGCCGCCGGCTACTCTTCTTACGGCAACCAGATCGGTCTCGCGACGGGCCTGGTCTCCGAGCACTACCACCCGGGCTACGTGGCCAAGCGCATGGAGATCGGCGCGGTCGTCGCCGCGGGTCCCCGTGATTGCGTGCGTCGCGAAGTTCCGACCCCGGGCGACGTCATCGTGCTCGTCGGCGGCCGCACCGGCCGCGACGGCGTGGGTGGCGCGACGGGTTCCTCGAAGGAACACACCGAGACCGCCCTCCAGAATTCCGCCGAGGTCCAGAAGGGCGACGCCCCGACCGAGCGTAAGCTGCAGCGTCTGTTCCGCGATCCGGCCGTCAGCCGCCTGATCAAGCGCTGCAATGACTTCGGCGCCGGCGGCGTCTCCGTCGCCATCGGCGAGCTCGCCCCTTCGCTCCATATCCACCTCGACCGCGTGCCGCTCAAGTATGATGGCCTCGATGGTTCCGAGATCGCGCTGTCCGAATCGCAGGAACGCATGGCCGTCGTCCTCGAGCCCAAGGACGTCCCCGCCTTCCTCGCCGCCGCCCGCCGCGAGAACCTCGAAGCGGTGCAGGTCGCCGACGTCACCGACTCCGGCCGCCTGATCATGGAATGGCGCGGCCAGCGCGTCGTCGACATCGCCCGCGACTTCCTCGACACCAACGGCGTGACGCAGACCGCGTCCGCGAAGGTGCTCGCGCCCGACGCTTCGAAGAATCCTTTCCAGTCCGGCTCCGCGCCGACGGCTGACGATCTCCTGAAGTCGGTTTCCGCTCTCCCGAACGCCGCCCAGCGCGGCTTGGTCGAGCGCTTCGACGCCTCGATCGGCGCCAACACGGTGCTGCATCCTTTCGGTGGCGCGACGCAGTCAACCCCGCAGGAAGCGATGGCCGCCAAGCTGCCGGTCCTCGGCGGCGAAACGGACGTCTGCACGATCATGGCCTACGGTTTCAATCCCGTGGTCGCCCAGTGGTCTCCCGGCCACGGCGCGGTCTGCGCGGTGGTGGAATCGCTCGCCCGCTTGACCGCCGCCGGCGGCGACCCGGCCCGCGCGCGCCTGACGCTCCAGGAATATTTCGAAAAGCTCGGCCAGGATTCCTCCCGCTGGGGCAAGCCGCTCGTGGCGCTCCTTGGCGCGCTCGAAGCGCAGCTCGAGTTCGGTACGGCCGCCATCGGCGGCAAGGACAGCATGTCGGGCTCCTTCAAGGACCTCGACGTCCCGCCCACGCTCGTCTCCTTCGCCATCGTCCCCGGTAAGGCCAGCCACGTCGTCTCCGCTGAGTTCAAGCAGGCCGGCTCCACGGTCGTGGTTGTCGACGTGCCCCGCACTTCCGCGCTGTTGCCTGACTTGCAGATCGCCCGCGAGCGCCTCGCTGCCATCCACGCCCTCGTCAAGGCCGGCAAGGTCCGCGCCGCCGCCGCAGTCCGTCAGGGCGGCATCGGCCATGCGCTGACCCGCATGTCCTTCGGCAACCGCCTGGGTGTCACGCTCGCCGCCGCGCCTGCCGCCGACTTCCTGATTCCGGCCTATGGTTCCGTCGTGCTCGAAGTCGCTTCGGCCGCCGACCTCGGCGCGCTCCCGCATCGCGTGCTCGGCCAGACCAACGCCGACGCCCAGATCGCCTGGCCCGGTGCGTCCGTCGCCGTCGCCGACCTTCTCGCCGCGCACGAAGGCGTGCTTGAGTCCGTCTTCCCGACCAAGGCCAGCGAGCCGCAGGGCACGCCCGCCCCGATCAGCTTCACCGTCCGCTCCGGCCTGAAGCCCAAGGTCCGCGTCGCCAAGCCGCGCGTGATCATCCCGGTCTTCCCCGGCAGCAATTGCGAATACGACACCGCCCGCGCGTTCCGTCTCGCCGGCGCCGAGCCCGAGATCCTCGTGCTGCGTAATCTCGACGCCGCCGGCCTTGGCGAATCGCTCAAGGCCCTCGCCGACGCCATCTCCCGTTCGCAGATCCTCATGATCCCCGGTGGCTTCTCCGCTGGTGATGAACCGGATGGTTCCGGCAAGTTCATCGCCGCCGTCATCAAGGCGCCCATCGTCCGTGACGCCGTCATGGAGCTGCTCAAGAACCGCGACGGCCTTGCACTCGGCATCTGCAATGGCTTCCAGGCGCTCATCAAGACCGGCCTCGTGCCGTATGGTGAGATCCGCGACGTCGATGCTTCCGCTCCGACGCTGTTCCATAATCGCATCGCCCGCCACATCTCGCGTTACGCCCATACCCGCGTCGCCTCGGTCAAGTCGCCGTGGCTCGCGCGCATGGACGTCGGTCAGGTGCACACCATCCCGCTCTCGCATGGCGAAGGCCGCTTCACCGCGCCTGCGGCCGTCATCGCCGACCTCGTCAAGAACGGCCAGGTCGCCTTCCAGTATTGCGATGCCGCCGGTGCGCCCTCGAACCGCATCGAGTTCAATCCCAACGGATCGCTCGAAGCCATCGAAGGCATCACCAGCCCGTGTGGACGTGTCCTCGGCAAGATGGGCCACACCGAACGCGCCGGCGCCAACGTCGCCAAGAACATCCCCGGCAACAAGCACCAGCCCCTCCTCCAAGGTGGGGTGGACTACTTTGCTTAAGCGACCTTCGGCCGCTTAAGCAAAGTGGGGATCTGCTGGCATGGTGAACTGCTGCGAAGCAGGGTAGGGGCGGGACTGCGTCGCGTCTGCTGTATCTAGGGCAGGGCTGGCTCTCTGTGTCCCCAACCGCCAACCGCTAACCGCTAATACCTATCATGGGTAGGGTCGGGACCGCGTCACGACATAGCCGCCTCTAGTCACTTCCTCTCATCCAACGGGGTCAGGCCGCTCCTCGTTTAGCGTGTGACTAAATTCGGCGAGAACACGCGATTTAAGTCACGTTACCAAGGAGGGAGCGGCCTGACCCCGTGTTCGGCCTAACGGGGTCACTTCGTCTTTGGTTTGAAGTAAGGTTCCTGCAGTCGGATATTCACCCGGAGCTCGCTCGGTTGATTCGCGTCCGTTGGCTCGCAACTGATCCTTGCCATGATTTTTCGGGTCTTGCTGTTGCTGATGTCTGGAATGTAGCGAAGGTGGACTTCCTTGAGTAGCTGGTGGTTCGCATCGTACACGTAGGCCATCTTAAACTGGTGCGGGATGGATAGGTACTGGCCTGGTTGCAAGGTCGTCGGGAAATACAGCTGATAGCTACGGTCCTGTTTTTCGCCGAAACGGATCGTAAGGCGGACGTTACTCACGGCGCTCGGGGAGTCCTGCGGTACGCGCAATACGCACAGCAGTTGGTTGGGCTCCATGTTTATCGGCACCGCGATTTCGAAGTCGCTGGCCTTCAGCCCGCCTGAATGGACCAAATCGTCCGAGATGCACGCATGCTTATGGATGCCAGGGTCATGGGTCCAACTGAAGTCGATGCCGCAGGGTGCGACCCTGGCAGTCTGGTCGGAGAGCACCTTGACTGGAGCCTGGGTCGATGGTGTCTCCTTGAAATCTTCAGAGCGCCAGCGGCGGACAAAGCGAGGTTCCCACCCACCTCCGGCCTTTTCCACCAAGGTGAAAAGATGATCGGTCTGCCTCATTAGCATCTTTTGGTGCTTACTGAACAGGCCCTGACGTCGTGCTTCCTCCCAGCCCCGGATGGGTGCGAATACCTCTTGTTCTTTGGGCAGCTGCATTTCTAGGTCCACTCCGGCGTCATAGCCGGCGGCTAGGCCCATCAGCCATTCAATGTCTTCCCGCGTAGTCTTCGCGTCGGGGTAATATTGGCCGATTTTGCGCGGCATGTGGTTGCGCTTGAGCTGGTCCAGACGCATCAGGCGATATTCCATCGAGGTTCCGCGGAAGCCTAGCTCGCGGTCGCCTTCGCCCCAGCTGATATGCGACAACATGTGCCAGGTGTATTGTTGCATTGTGCTGGAAGTGAACGTCGCACCTGGTGTCTTCATAAACACCTCCTTGAAGAAAACGTTCTGGGAATAGACATCGTGTCCGGCTAGGTAAGATTCTTCCAGCCCATCCAGCACCACGTGGCTGAGTCCGCCTTTTCTTGAGGCTTCTGCGATGTTCCTGGCGACTTCCCGGCTCATGTCCTCCGTCCCAGGGTAGATGGATCCGTAGAGAGGGTAGTAATACATCCTGGCGGCCTTCGTTCCGGCCAGGTGACCGGCCTTGATGGTGCGCATGAAGCCACGGACGCAGTCTCCGAGGATGATCTGGCCTGCCTCGCGGCGTACGCTCTTATAGGTGACGAGCTCATCACCGATGCGAATCATGCCGGGTTCGCTCATCGACAGTGATCCGGGAAAAACCCTAACGAGTTCAACCGACGTGTCCTTCAGCGCGATCTGCGTCGCCGTCGCGTCGATATCAGCGGATAGGCCGGCGGCAGGATGGTAGCTGGCGAGCCGGTTGTCGGGGACCGGGCTAAGAAAGGGCTCCCTGTCGCCGTGCAAGAATGTCGACAGCGTGTAATTGGTGGTGCGTATGCCGGCCGCCGCGGCTTTCTCGGAGCAGATACGGACTCCGTCCATGCCGTCCGTGAACTTAGGCGAGACTTCGAAGTGCCCCCATGTGGAGAACATGTAGCGTTGGCATAGCAGCCTGATGCCGGTCTGTTGGCATAAGCTGATCCATTGGTTGATGTTGGCATTGCTATAATTCCCCCAGATGGAGGAGTCCGCAGCGCGTAGCGTCCGCTTGATCCATTGCCCATCAAGCATTGGGTGTGGCAGGCCCTCGCCGATCTCGATCGCTTCCACTCGGTTCAGCTCGTCGCTGGGAGCGCATCCAAAAAGCGCGACGGCTGAGCCGATGACCGTCTGACCTGACACCGGTAGGACGGGCATGGGTTGTCGGTCTTGTCGGTCGATACCTGTCGGGCGGCTTCGGTCCTTGCTGAAGACATGTAGCTGGGCTCCGCCAACTTCCGCCGGGATAAATTCAGCTGAAAACGCATGGCCGGCGCCCCAGATGGCGCCATCGGTATTCGGATTGAGGCCAAGCAGTCCGATGGTGAAATCTTCGCTACGATTCAGCCCAAGGTATTCGGCGATGGGGCCTTCCATGCAGGTGGCGTATGGCCCCCAGTGAACCGCAGCGATGCCTGCTGGCGAAGAGGCTTCGACGACTTCCATCCGCAGGTAATCTTTACTGGAGCGAATCTCTACGGTTAACGTAGCTCCGCTAGAATAGCTTAGCCCGATGGTCAGCTGATCCGATTTCCTTGAAATCGTGCGCAGGGCTATGGGCTTATGAATCTGGGACATGACGGTGTTGGCCTCGCCATATTCTTGGATTCCTAGGAGAAAACTATCCCGCTTGGGGTGGCGGTAGTTCGTGTCGCCGGCCACGTTAGTCAGTTCCACGATTTTACCCTTATCGTCGAGGGAAAGTCGTAAGCCGCCGGCAGCTAGAGAAACTGCTGCTGGAACTGATTCAGCTCCCAGAACAGAATGAGCCGATATCAGCAGAAGGATGCATAACGCCGAGAGATAATTATGGAGGCAGGAATAAGGTCGATACATCGAAGTTGTATAAAACTGCTGCTTGCGCGTTTTGATGCGAGAATGAATGATGTACAGCTCGTCTCCTTTATCGGTTGCATCCGCCGCACCTCAGGCGCCGAAGAAGGTCTCGCCCGGTGCTGCCAGCGTCGGTCTGACCCGTTAGCCTGACCCCGTCATTTGTGATCCGAGGCTGGTCGGGTCGGTCAGCCCTGCCTTAAAGCATCTATGTCGTGACGCGGTCCCGACCCTACCCATTAAAGGTATTGGCGGTCAGCGGTTGGCGGTTGGAAACTCAGGCGGAGTGCTTTGCATCAATCCATTCAGTCCTCGATTCAGCCCTCTACGCAGTCATCGATTCAGTCATCTACTCAGACGCGTATAAAAACCTTCCGCTTCCATAGCCACCAGCAGAAGGTCCAGAGGACGGCCAGGACGAGGGAGCCGAATAAGGGGTCAGGCCGTTACTGGGCGTGACCTGTTAGTGGAACTGTGCTACGATGGGTTTTAGTCGCAGGGAGAAGGAATAAAAGCCTGACCCCGTGCTCCATTCTCACCCATCATGAAATCGCTCGCCGCTCTCTGTTTATCCATTCTTTGCATGCATTATGTTAATGCGGCGGGATTGAATTTTCCACTGGATCCCGCTGAAGCGGCCATCATTCAGGCCATCTCGGTGACGGAAGGCGTCGAGGTCGAGGCTGCGGATTTGCCCGGCTACGCGAAGAAGGGCCTTTTTGAAATACTCACCGCGCTCGGTTTGGACGCGACGAAGCTCAGGTCCGCCGGCATGAGCGTGAAAGGTAAGAGTGGCACGCAGCTCTCCTTTATTTATGACACCGGCGGCCATGTCGTCGCTTTGCATGGAAATGGACCTTGGCTGCGCAACAGCACGCTGCGCTCGTTTAAAGGGCTGCCGGAACTTCGGAGCATCCGTATCGACCACAACGGCTTTGTCGGCAAAGACGCACGTGCGGCGGAGTATGACGGCAGTGGCTTTGATGTCCTTAATGATTCTAAAATCGCCGACATTAAGATTGGCCTCGGTTTCTCCGATAAAGGCATGGCGCAGTGTGCGAAGATCAAATCACTACGCACCTTCAACGTGGCCCATTCGCAGGCCAGTGAGGCGGGGATCGTCTTCTTCGCCGGACACGCGGGCCTCACGCACTTCTCCATCGGTGAAATGGCGAGTAATCGCGTCACCGAAAAGGCGCTGGCCACGATTGCGAAGATTCCGAATCTCACCCACATCGGCTTCAAAGAGTGCTATGTCACCTACGATGGAGGCTTTGCGCATCTGGCTTCATTCAAGGGCAAGCTGGCGGAGATCGATTTGACCATGAGCGTCGCTTCACCAACAGACCTCGCCAAACTTCAGGCCGATCATCCGCGGGCGAAGATTCTTACTATTGCGCCAGCGGAAATCGTGAAACGCCACAAGTTCATTGCGGCGAACTTGGCGAAACAATCTCCGCCTGAACTCGCCGCACCTTTGAAAGCCGCGCTCGAAGGCTCTAAATAGGTCGAATAACGGCGGCCGAACAAGAGGGTCAGGCCGAACTCCATCGCCTTTCCGAGGAACCGCTCAAAGGGAGACCGGAAGCCGGATAGGATGCTTGGGGCATTGGGTAGGTCGTGGCTCTCCGAGCCCGCCGTTGAACCAGATGAGGTTCGGATCTCCTGCCCCGAACGGACGGCTCGGAGAGCCGTCCCTACCTGCGAAGGCTACGCCTTCGCAGGGGACATGCTGGCACGTGGGCACGTTGACACGCGGAGATGGCAAAGAGCACCAGAGGCCAGGCCGCTCAAAGGGAGACCGGGAACCGGATAGGATGCTTGGGGCATTCGGTAGGGCGTGGCTCTCCGAGCCCGCCGTTGAACCAGATGAGGTTCGTATCTCCCATGGCGAACGGACGGCTCGGAGAGCCGTCCCTACCTAAGTCCGCCGAACATATCTCAAGGGGAGACCGGAAACCGGAATGCCAGCTTGGGCATCGGGTAGGGCGTGGCTCTCCGAGTCCGCCGTTGAGCGGGGCATGGTTCGGATCTCCTGCGGCGAACGGACGGCTCGGAGAGCCGTCCCTACCCAGGGCAGCCCCCAGCCAATTGTCCGGTCTCCGGTTTCCCTTTGTGGTTTGTCTCAATCCTCGTGACCCCTTCGTTTAGTCCGCAAGTCAGCGCGCCATCGATTAAGCCGATAAGGTGTATCGGTATTATCGACGTACGCTGCTTTCGGCGGTGTGGTAGACTTCATGCAATCAACTCCGCGACGTGCACCAGGGTTCTCGCTGGCCGCGCCGGCTTTCGCTGCCAATGCGTGTCGAAAGATTGATACGCAGTTTTCTTCACCCCCCATACATACCCCAAACACAAAATATGACCCAAAAACCCTCACCCGCATTCGTCGGAGCTTCTTGGATGGCTCTGATCGTCGGCTCGCTTGGCTACTTGATCGGACTTTGGAGAGCAGAGGCCAAGGACATGATGCTCAATGAAAAAGGTTTTTACTTCGTCGTCCTCATGTTCGGCCTTTTTTCGGCCGTCTCCCTGCAGAAAAGCGTCAGAGATCGCCTGGATAACATCCCCGTCAGCGATATCTATTACGGCATCTGCTGGGTTGCGATGATGATGTCCGTTCTCTTGCTCGTGGTAGGCTTGGTTAATGCAAGTATCCTGCCGAGCGAGAAAGGCTATTACGCTTTCTCCTTCATGTTCGCCCTCTTCGGCTCAGTCGCCGTGCAGAAGAATACCCGCGACAGCGCTTAAGCCGGACAGCAACCGCTGCCGTGGTAGTGGTTTAATGCCTTTGAGGCAGTGTGCGATGGCACACTGCCTCTAGTTTTTTAGTAGGCCGAATAAGGGTGAACGAATCCCTTCAGATTCGGATGAACACCTTACGCTTCCACAGCCACCAGCAGAAGGTCCACAGTACGCCGAGGACGAGGAGGCTCTGCATGAGGGGGCCGGTGGTGCCTTCGAAGATGCCGTTGCCTAACCAGGTGCGGCCAACGCTGCGGATCCAGCCGGCAGTAAGCTGATAGGCGACGTAGATGGCGATGGAGTTCATGCCGACGACGACGAGCGGGAAGGCCCATGCTTTGTAGCCCTTGATGTCGATGACCCAGTAGAAGAGGGCGAAGGCCCAGAGAACGACGGCGCCGCTGTAAAAGGCCCAGGAGGGCGTCCAGAGGCGCTTGATGACGGGACAGAGGGTGGTGCCAGTCACGAGCGCCAGGACTAGGCAGAGCGCCCCGGCTTTGAGCAACCAGCCGAGCTTCTCGCCTGCGGTCTTGTTCGCCCTCAGATTCTCGCCGGCCATGAGCCCGAGGATCATGGTGATAAGCGCGGGGACGAAGTTGAGGGTCTGGTAGCCGCCGTTGTTGAAGACGAAGGGCTTCTCGCGTGGGAAGAGGTTCAGGAACCACTGGTCGAAACCCGCCGCGAAATTGGCGCCCATGTTCCAGTGCGCCCAGAGGCCATTCAGTGTCTGACCGGCCTCAGTCACGCCGAGGGCTTTGAAGTCCGTCTCAGGTATGGCGATGGGGGTGAGCACGAACGCGGCCCAGGTGGCCACGGCGATGATGCCGACGGCGCCCAGCTGGATCTTCCAGCCTTTGCCCACGAGCAGGGTGAGGAAGACATACCCGAGTCCGATCTGGGCGAGGACGTTAGTGAAGATAAAGTTGGGCCGCGACCCGGCGCTGGTGGACAGGAAGACGCCGAGGGCGACGAGCACGCACGCCCGCCAGAAGGTGTGCAGCCAGAGCTTCCGCTGGTCCTGTCCTTCGGCAGTGCGCCGCGATGAAGAGAACGGCAACGCCATGCCGACCATGAACATGAACGCAGGCTGAATCATGTCCCACGCCCCGCCCCCAATCCACGCGGCATGCGAGGTGTTGTAGCGAAGTAAATCCCAGAAAGCCGAATCCGGATAAGCCTTCGCGATCTGCGCAATACCAAAGCCCGACGACGCCATGAACAACATCGTCAGCCCGCGGAAGGCATCGAGCGAAACGAGGCGGTCGGGGGTGCCTAGCGGCGATGAGTGATTAGCGCTCATGGGGGTAGCGGCAGGATGGACGATGAACGATGAGGGATGGAGGATAAAGTTTAGGGGTAGGGGTGGGGGTAGGGGTAGTTCCGAATACTAACTCAAAGGCAGGCCGGAATGGATGCTTTGGCATTGGGTAGGGCGGGGTCTCCGAGCCCGCCGTTGGGCCGAACGATAGACGGACCGCTGCCGACGAACGGACGGCTCGGAGAGCCGTCCCTACCAGCCCGCCGATGAACCAGATGAGGTTCGAATCTCTTACGGCGAACGGACGGCTCGGAGAGCCGTCCCTACCCAGGGTATCCAATCAATTCAGTCCTCCACTCAGTCCTCAATACAGTGATCTGCCCAGTCCTCTCGTGTCTTGCCTTAACCCTGTAGATGTGTCTCAATGCACATGAGTCCGAGAGCGTGCTAGTCGCGCGGGTAGGACTCCCTAGGGGCCGCAGCGATGCGGCCTCTTCCTATTTAAGCCCAGATGATGCCGCCGGTCAGCCTGGTTGCCATTCGCACGAGTTGCCGCGGCTGTTCGTTTCTAAAGTGTGCGTTCGGCTGAAGGCTCTGCCTCAGCAGATAGGCAATCAGGTCTGAAATCTGAATTAATCTAGAGTGTCGTGAGTCGATGTGAATGGGGTCTTCGATCAGCCTTGCCGATGGACCTTGTGCGTTTGGGCCTTCGTCTTCCTCGCGTAGATGCACAGCCTTGAGTACTGCTTTACGGTCAGTCACGTCGGTTATCAGGATGATCCGCTCAGCGGTTCGATTTTCTGCTTCGACGACAAGTTTCGCCCATGTAGGACGTAGAATCTCCTCTCCGGGCTGTTTATCCCTTCCGATCGCCAAGAACTCTAGTTTTGGCTCACGGGAGAGTTCTTTTAGTAACCAACGGATGGCACGAACTCTTTGCCAGGCTTCCAGTCCTAGATAGGTGTGTGCGCCTCCGAGGAATTCAGCTGCATGGATTTCGGCCGCGAAATCGAGGCCGAGCTTTTCCTTCATTCTACGCCTCGCCCTGTTGATGCGTGCCAAGATGTTATGCCAAAAGTCTTCGGGCACCATGATGGCTACCAAGAGATATTCACGGGTCGGCGAATTGGTTAAGCCGGTATCTCCGCTTTCATCCACATAGACCAGATGCATCCCTCACCCATCGCCCGTAGCCCATCTTCCCGCAACGTAGGGAATGCCTCAGGCGAAGGCGGAGCTTATCGCTACCCGACCACCCGGGTCCTGTGCCTGAACCTGAAGACCCAAACCTGATACCCGATGGCCGAGACCTGAGACCCGAGAGTTCACTAGGACAGCACGTGGTGCTGTCCCTACCTCGATACGGCTATGTCGTGACGCGGTCCCGACCCTACCTGCGAAGGCTATGCCTTCGAGGGGACATGCTGGCACGCTAGCATGAGGGCACGGGGTAGTGCATCCCCCTGGCCAACTGGCCAACGAATCAACCGATCAACTCGTGTTGTGTCTCTTCTGGTCAACTGAGCCTCTGTGCCTCCGGGCCTCTTCGTGTCTCCCCCTTGTCACCGTGTCACCTTGCCCACGTGTCCCCTCTCAAGGCCGTAAGGCCTTGAGTGCCGCCAACGCGCGGTCGCGGCCGGCGGTGAGGCCGATGAGCGGTGCGGGATAATCCTTCCCGAGTTTGATCCCGGCTTCGGCGAGGACGTGCATGGGGGCTTCCCACGGCTGATGAATCCACTCGGCGGGGAGCTTGGCGAGCTCAGGTACCCAGCGACGCACATACTCTCCATCGGGGTCGAACTTCTCGCCCTGAAGGACGGGATTGAAGACGCGGAAATACGGAGCGGCGTCGGCGCCACAACCGCCGGCCCACTGCCAGCCCATGGTGTTCGCGCCGAGGTCGGCGTCGACGAGGGTGTCCCAATACCACTTGGCGCCATCGTTCCAGGGCTGGAGGAGGTGCTTCACTAGCACGGAGGCGGCGATCATGCGCACGCGGTTGTGCTGCCAGCCGGTCTGCCAGAGCTGACGCATCCCGGCGTCGACGATCGGGTAGCCGGTGCGGCCGACCTGCCACGCACGAAGGAGCTTCTTATCCGGCGCCCACGGGAATTTCTCGAACTCCTTACGCAGCGGACGATCCGGGGTCTCGGGGAAATGATGGATGAGGTGCTGGGAGAATTCGCGCCAGCCGACCTCTGCCACGTATTTGTCCCCGCCGATGACGCCGAGTAGTCCGGCGGTGCGCACGGTATCCACGATCTCGAGCGGCGAGATCTGACCGAAATGCAGGTAAGGCGAAAGGCGCGAGGTGCCGTCGAGCTTGGGGATATCGCGGTTGGTCGGGTAATTCTTTACCGGGGCGGCGACGAAATCCTTCAGGCGCTTCTCGGCGCCTTTACGCGTCGGGTCCCATGCGGCGGGGAACTCGCCGTCCCACTTGATCTTCGGGAGCAGGCCGAGCTTGGCGACGGCGACGGACTTCAGGGGCTTGTCGAACGGGGTGAGTTTCTTGGGGGCCTTGAGCGGGATACCGAACTTGAGGTTCGCGAGGCAGTTCTTCCAGAAGGGGGTGAAGACCTGGAAGGGATTGCCGGCGAGGGTCTTCACGAGGTGCGGCTCGTGCAGGAGGTTACCGTTGAACGACTCGGCCTTCACGCCGGCGTTGCGCAGCGAGGTCTTCACCTGGGTATCGCGCTCGATGATCAGGGGCTCATGACGACGATTCCACGTGACGAGTTCCGCGCCGGTCTCTTTCACGAGCTGCTTGAGCTCGGCGAGCGAGTCGCCGCTGCGGATGACGAGCGGGGTGCCGACCTTTTCGAACTGCTCGGCGAGATCTTCGAGTGCGTGGTACAGCCACCAGTTCGACGCGCCGCCGGGCTGCCAATGTCCTTCGGCCTCAGGATCGTGGATGAAGACCGGGATGACCGGGCCGCCATGCTTCACCGCCGCCTCAAGCGACGGATTGTCGGCGAGACGAAGATCCAGGCGAAGCCAGACGATGGCAGGGGAAGGCATGGCGTGAACCTAACGGCCGAGAGGAAGAGTGCAAATGTGAGAACTGAATAGGTGTAGGGCTAGGGCTGGGGCTAGGGCTAGTGAGCTCAGGATAAGAGGGCATGGCTAGACAGGCGTCTCTTCTGCGCCATGCGCATGGTTTCCCTTTGAATCAGATACTAGCCCAAGCCCTGGCCCTAGCTCTGGCCCTGCTTCACCAACTATAGCTCTGCTTCTTCTTCACGCGGCGGGCGAACTCGACGAGGAGCTGGACCGATTGCTCCACGACAGCGAGGTCGACGACTTCGCCGGGGGTGTGCATGTAGCGGAGAGGAATGGAGAGCAGGCCGCAGGCGACGCCGGGGCCGGCCATCTGGATGGCGCGGGCGTCGGTGCCGGTCGGACGTGATTCCGCTCCGATCTGGTAAGGGATATCGATGGCCTCGGCGGCTTCGACCATCTGGTCGTAGACGATGGGGTTGATGTTCGGGCCGCGGGCGATGATGGGTCCGCCGGAAAGGGTGAAGCGACCGAACTTGCGGTTATCGGCGTCCGGGTGGTCGGTGGCGTGACCGACGTCGACGGCGATGGCGACCTGCGGGTTGATACCTTGGGCGGAGACCTGCGCGCCGCGCGTGCCGATCTCTTCCTGGGTGGTGGCGACAGAGACCACGCGGGCGGCGAGTTTCTTTTCCTTCGAGAGACGGCGGAAGGCTTCCATGCACACGTAGGCGCCGGCCTTGTCGTCGAACGCACGGGCCACACCGATGCTGCCGCGGAGGATTTCCGGACCGTCGGTGTAGATGGCGGGGTCGCCGATGCGGACGATCGCGAGGGCGTCGGCGCGGTTGTTGACGCCGATGTCGATCCACATGTCATGACGCTCCGGGACGCGCTTGCGGTCCTCGGGCGAGAGCAGGTGCACGGCGCGCTTGCCGGTGATACCGAGCACGGGGCCATTGCGGGTGAGGATGTGGAGGCGACGTCCGGAGGGGATGATCTGGTCGTGGCCGCCGAGGAATTCGAAGTACAGGTAGCCGCGGTCATCGACGTGCGAGATGATCAGGCCGATCTCGTCGATGTGGCCGGCGAACATCAGCGTGGGGCCGCCGTCGCCCTTGAGCTCGGCGATGCGGTTGCCGAGCGCGTCCTTGGAATACTTGTCGGCCGACTTCTCCACGTGGTCATCAATCACCTTCTGGGCCGCGAACTCGTGGCCCGTCGGGGACTTCGCCTCGAGCAGGTCCTTCAGGAATTCAGGGTAAGTGGTCGGCTTGGCAGGCTTTTTGGACATGAGGGAGTTCTACCTGTCCGGGATGGAAAGTCGAGCGAAGGCGGGGCCTTCGCAGGGGGTATGTGGACAAGGGGGCGATGGCAAAAGAATGGGTAGGGTCAGCACTGCGTGCTGACCTAGGGTCCGATTCAACTAGGTCGGCACGCAGTGCCGACCCTACCTCGATACAGCTATGTCGTGACGCGGTCCCGCCCCTACCCATTGCATCCCTCGCCAACTGGCCAACCGATCAACTGGTCAACTTAGTTACCCCTTGTCACCGTGTCACCGTGCCCACGTGTCCCCTGACCAATCACCTATTCCACGGCGCCTTGGCGATCAGCAGTCCCATGCCGCACCAGTCGGTGACGCCGGCGAAGATCAGGCCGGCGCCGACGAAGCCGCTGAGGCCGTAGAAGCCGCCGTGTACGAAGGTGCCCAGCATGACGCCGGTGAAGACCATGGCGCCCGCGGCGATGCGGACCTGGCGTTCGACGGAGATCATGCCGCCGGCATCCTTGTCCATGGGGAGCCCAGCCTGCTGGCAGGAATTCGTGCCGCCCTGGACGACGAGGGTCTTGAGGCCGCTGGCTCCGAGCTTCTTGGCGGCAGTACGAGCCCGGCCACCGGAGGCGCAGAGGAGCACGACGGTCTTCTGGTCATTGCCGACAAGCAGGGCACGGACGGATTCACCGGTGACGTTCTCGAGGGGCAGGTTGATCGCGCCCTGGACGCGTCCGGAGCGGAATTCGCCGGGCGAACGGACGTCGAGTAACAGTGCCCCCGCGCCGGCTTCGGCCATCACGTTAAGCGGGTGGAGTTCGTCATGGCTGTCCGTGGCGATCGCGCCCGGAGCACCGCAGGCCTTGACGGTCCCGCAGGAGCTGGCGGCCGGCGCGATGTCGAGCGGACGGCTGAGGGCAAGGTCGCGGACATAGGTCGCGCCACTGACATTGAAAGCATCGAAGCCGTGCTCGCGGAGCAGACGCGTGCCCACGTGGGCGCGGAGGCCGCTGTGGCAGACGACGGCGGTACGCTTGGACTTATCGAGTTCGCCGAGGCGATCGCGCAGGGTGTTGAGCGGGATATTGCGGGCGTGTTCAGCGCCGATGAGCTTCAGCTCAGCGCATTCGTCGGCATCACGGACGTCGACCACCTGGTAGGACGTAAGGTCGACGTCGGGCGCGAGGATTGGGGCGATACCGTCGAGGTCGTTCATCGCCGCGAAGGCGGCCATGTGCAGCGGATCTTTGGCCGAACCGAAGGGCGGGGCGTAGGCGAGGTCGACCTGCGCGAGGTCGCGCACGGTGCCGCCGAAGTGGAGGAACGAGGCCACGACATCGAGACGCTTGTCGATGCCCGCCGCGCCGACCGCCTGGGCGCCGAGGATACGGCCCGTGCCGGCTTCGTAGACGAGCTTCAAGGTCATGGACTTCGCGCCGGGGTAATAGCCGGCGTGATGGTTGGCGGTGATGTGGACCGCGCGGGCCGATAGGCCGCGCTTGAGGGCGGACTTCAGCGAATCGCCGGCGATACCCGCGCCGAGTCCGAAGACCTTGATGATCGCGGTGCCCCAGGCGGCCGGAGCGGCGGCGGACTTACCCGTCGCGGCGTGTTCGCCGACGAGGCGGCCGGTGCGGTTGGCGATACCCGCCAGCGGAACGCGTCCGCGCAGGCCGGTGGGTCCAAGGCGATATTCCGCGGCGTCGCCGACGGCGTAGATATCGAGGTCGGCGGTGCGCTGGTATTCGTCGGTGAGGATGCCGCCCGTGGGGCCGACGCCGAGTCCGGCGGCGACGGCGAGCTGATTGTACGGACGGACGCCGAGGCCGAGGATGACCAAGTCGGCTTCGACGGTGACACCGTTCTCGAGCACGACGCCCGTGGCCTTGCCGGCGGCTTCACGGATCGCGCTGAAGCCCGAGCCGGAGATTAGGCGGATGCCGTGGCGGAGGAGTTCGCGACGGAGCGGCTCGGCCATCTCGGCGTCCAGCGGAGGCAGCACCTGACCGACCTTTTCGATCAGGGTGACGTCCAAGCCGCGTTCCTTGAGCTGTTCGGCGACTTCGAGGCCGATGAAGCCCGCGCCGACCACGGCGACCTTCTTGACCGATGGCAGTTGGGTCAGGATGCGGTCCATGTCCTCGATGTTGCGGAGCGAATGCACGCCTTGGGCGCGGACGCACGGGACGTCGGGGATGAGCGAGGCTGCGCCGGGAGCGAGGATCAGCTTGTCGTAGGACTCGTCGTATTCCGTGCCCGCGGCGTGGTCGCGGATGCGCACGGTCTTCTTGGCGCGGTCGATGGAAAGGGCCTCATGGCGCACGCGGACCTCGATGTTGAAGCGCTTCTTGAACATCTCGGGCTTGGCCACGAGGAGCTTGGCGCGGTCCTGGATGACTCCGCCGAGGTGGTAGGGCAGGCCGCAGTTGGCGAAGGA
>Ga0209599_10000709_pt1 | contig 19695 bp, 21 predicted proteins | sample Shrwel_input2_FT_FD_187534 | JGI IMG/M metagenome (GOLD analysis project Ga0209599, IMG submission 187534) | Subsurface microbial communities from deep shales in Ohio, USA - Utica-3 well 1 S input2 FT (SPAdes) (version 2) ... | reverse complement strand
CGAAATCCTAAACAAAGACCGAGGCCGGGGGGCTCCGCAATTGGCCGCCGCCGCCCGGATTTTGGCTGACGAAGTTGAGAGGCTGCGCGCGCTACCACAAAGCATCGCTCTCTCAGACTGCTGCGAGGCAGAAGCCGTAGTCGCCGGGAAGCCGGGCTCGACACAATGGCATGTCTGCCCGCAATGCTGCCAGCCATGCGACGTTTTTTATCAGGATACTAACACCCAACCACTATGAACATTATATCCTCAGACGCACAGGTTTTTGTAGGAGACAATCACGGATCAAGCGGAGTAAATATCCACAGCATCCAGCAGGGATACGTCGCGCATTTGCATTTTTGGGGAGGCCCCGCGTATCTCGCTCGCCGAAAAAATTGCGGCCTTCTACACGTCCTAGTCGCACCCACCGAAGAATGGAAAGAGGACATCGAACGAGATGACTTTGTGATTATCGGAAAGCTCGATGATCTAGCCAAAGCGCAGGAACAGTTAAACAACAGCAACACCCAACCACTATGAGCAACGAACAAAAGTATCTCGACCTCATGCAGGAGGTCTATCAAGACGGCGAATGGCGCGCAGACCGCACCGGCACGGGCGTTAGCTCGCTATTCGGGAAGCAAGTGGTCTATAATCTGAAAGACGGATTCCCGCTGCTGACGACCAAAAAGATCCATTGGAAGTCGGTGGTTCATGAATTGCTTTGGTTCTTGAAAGGGGACACGAACGTCCAATACCTGCAAGAGAATGGGGTGCATATATGGGATGCTTGGGCCGATAAAGACGGAGAACTCGGGCCGGTGTATGGATCTGCTTGGAGACACTGGAATTTTTATATACACGTTAGAAGCGTTGATCAGATCCAGACTCTAATCGACGGCATCAAGAAAGACCCGTTTAGCCGCCGCCACATCGTGACCGCATGGAATCCCAGTGAGCTTAAAGACATGGCACTCCCGCCTTGTCACTGCTTCTGGCAGATCTACGTCCACCAGAACGGCGAACTAGACCTCCAGCTCTACCAGCGCAGCGCCGACATTTTTCTCGGCGTTCCGTTCAACATCGCGAGCTACAGCTTACTTTTAATGATGTTGGCGCAGGTGACCGGGTATAAACCCGGTAGGCTCATCCATACAATGGGTTGTGTCCATTTGTACCGCAATCATGTGGACGCCTACTTTATCCAGAAGGACAGGACGATTCTGCCGCCGCCAACTGTCACGCTCAACCCCGAGATCAGAAGCATCTTTGATTTCAAATTCGACGACATCACTTTGGACAATTACAACCCGCACCCCGCAATCAAAGCACCTGTAGCAGTATGAACCCTAAACCAACCTGCATGACCTGCGTTCACTGGCACGTGATTGACCGATGGGACGGATGGTGTAATCGGTTTCAAAAATATAAATACGACAGCGGGACCTGCGACAAGCACGTGCCAGTCAAAATCGAGCCAATCGACAAGCTAAAAAATCCGCCGCAACCCGTTGATAAAGAAGAGTGGTTTAGCTAAGAATAAGCTAAGAATAAGCTAAGAATAAACTAATGAACAAACCACTACTTGAGCTGATCGCCTTCCTTGAGAATTACAACCGCTGGCGGCGTAGCTCATATCTTTATGAGCAGCCAGTACCAGAGGAGCTAGGCCAGCGCCTAGACCAAGCCGTCGAGATGCTGAAGAGCATGACGTGGCAACCGATGGAGACCGCGCCAGAAGACCGAGAGTTCCTCGGCGTATGGGGATCGGTCAACGGCAAAATCGGTGGGTACGACACCTATAAATACATTGGAAACGGACTGTACGAGTCCATGAACGCGGTTGATGAACGATGGCCCAATAAATTCTACAAGATCTTTGCTTGGATGGATATCCCAAAATACAACCCATGAACAAACCAGTATCAAGACAACGCCTCTACCAGCTCAAGCTCAAGGCAGAAGGTCGGTGCGAACTCTGCGCAAAGGAGTTGCATCCGGAGCACAAAGCGTGTCTGCCGTGCTTGGCTAAAAGACGGGAGAAGCAGCGTGAACGACACGGGCACAAGGCAAAAGTCATTGGCGGCAAGGGCCGCTGCATAAAGGGGATGGATGAGGAAACTGATTTAGCGCGAGCGGAGATCTATACAAAGATGTCCAAGGCCGATTATTCACTTCCTGATCGTATTTTGGCCGATGACTACCATTTAGCTCAAAGCACGGTCGCTCGTTACCGAAAGATCTTTGCTCCCACAATTAGGGATCAAAGGGAAATGGAATGGAAAATGTCCCGAGCAGATTATTCTCTTACGGACAAGGAGATTGCGTATTCTATGCACGTGAGCCAGCCGACCGTGTCGAAGTATCGCAAGATTTATCAAAGCAAGCCGTTTTTGGGGTTGCAAGACGATTCGAGCACAGTTATCGACGGTGAAGTGACGGAGGAAAAATTATGAAGAAAGCACTCAAGCAAATCAGGGTGGAAACCGAGTGCCACCCAGGCGTCACGATCAGTGGCGTCTACACCCAGGGCGATATATCGCCCTACAGCGGGCGGTCCAGCGACGGCTACGTGGACATTGATTCCCTGATTATCGAAGGGGATCCCGACGACATCCAAGAGTTTACTCACAGCACGGATTACAATTCAACAGACCCCGACAAAAAGTTCGCCTGCCGAGAAAGCTGGGCACAATACCTAACCGAGCACTACGAGAATGACGAAGAAGATTCCTACGACCGAGACATCTAAGCCGTGTAGCCGTCAATGGTTGCAGCAGCAACGCCTGCGGGCCGAAGGAAAATGCCCCACCTGCTGGAAAGTTTTACCCGAAGACCTTTTGGTCTGTCTACCTTGTAAAGAGAAGAAGAACGAATACAACCGGCGGGTAAAAGGATACAAGCCATGGGTGCCGGGGAAACCGGGGCGTCCACCGCGGCAAGTTGTTGAAAAAACTGCTCAGTATTTGAGCGTGATTGAACAAAGAATGCGACACGTAGATTGGTCGCTTAGTAACAAACAGATCGAGAGAAGCGGATTAACAACTGAAACAACAGCACGGAAATACAGAAAGATTTATGCACCTGAGACCATACCAAAACGCGCCAGTAGAGTGGCTATCGCAGAAAGCAAAAGCCCTTCTCGTGGCGCCCGCGGGAAGCGGAAAGACACGGATGGCTCTGGTCGCTCTGCAAAGGTTTAGCGCGCCCGAGGCACGTATCCTTTGGATGGCCCACACTCGGGAGCAGGTGCAGCAGGCGCAGCGGGCAGCGTACGATGTCTGTCCCGAGCTGAACATTTCGTATGTCTGTTACGCGGGGCTCGACACCGACGTTGAGCAGTTGCGGAAAGAGTACGATCACTTCATTTGCGATGAGGCTCACCACTTAGCCAAAACGACGTGGGGTGTCCGCATCAAAGAGATCGACCCAAAATTCCTTTGGTTGCTCACCGCCACGCCCTTCAGCGGGGATCCCGAAGGAGACAAATTCATGCGGTCGCTTTTCAGCGCCTGCCATGTTGTGAATCTACAGGACGTTCGCCAAGCCGGTGGCCTTGTCGGGACCCAGGTGTTTTGGTATCCGACCGAGAATGACGACAGCCTGCAACTGCTCGTGGACAAGCTGGTCGAACACAAAGTTGAGCACATGCTCCGGTGGAACAAACGGCTGGGCCACAGCGCCGCCTTACAAAGAGCCACGTGGGCGGTCAACCACACGCACGGCATCGTCGAGAACCGCCCGAGAAACTCAGCCGTGATCCGGGCGATCAATGACTGCGTAAAGATTCCGGATTCCCGAATCCTGATTCTCGTCAACCATGTCGAACACGCGGAGAACTTGATCAACCTCGACGAAGCCAATCTCCATAACGCTTTGGTCCACGGGAAGACGCCAGCGAAGCAACGGAAGGAGAAGCTTCAGAGCTTCGTGGCAGGCGATCGCAAAATCCTTTTGGGTACGGCATCGCTCTTTGGTGAAGGCTTTGATGCTCCATTATTGTCGCACCTGATCAATGCCGCCGGTGGCAAGTCACCCATCCAAATTGTACAGCGGGCTGGACGATCTTCCAGGGTGGCGGATGGCAAGTCCATGGGATACGTCGTCGATTTTAACGACAGTCATTTGCGCACTCTCTACACTCACCGGGTACTGCGCGGCCAGATTTACCAATCTCTCGGATACACCCAAACCACAGAACTACAATGATTCCCCCAGAAAACCCAGACGACCGCGGCATGGAAATGCTCGGCTGTCTTTTGGTCCTCGGCTGCGCAGCGGTCATAATCTTGATTATCGTCAACCTCGTTAAAATTTGGGTATGAGAGAGCCTATTCCACCGAGCCGGGCCATCCTCAAAGTTGCCATCGCGATGGCTATGCGGGCTGGCGACCACGACGAAGTACGTAGACTGAAATGCGTCTACCTCCAGAAGGGAAAAAAATTCGGAGGAAAAAGGGGTAACGCAGTGAAAGAAAAGTGGACACTCATGGAGAAGGCCCGTAGGCTCGCCGCCAATTCGGGAACCAACCGAAGGAACAAAACACAAACTACAACGAACAATGAATAATACCGACCACAGTCAGCGCGGCCACGCCACCTATTCTCCATCCAGCCTCAAGGCTTTGGAAATTTGCCCGCTGTACCAAAAGGATAACGACAAGGCGCCGCACCCGATCACGCTTCGGGGGACAGCGATGCACGAGGCGATTGAGACCGGGAAGGTTGAAGGATTGGATTCATACGAGATCGAGATGGTCAAGAGCTGCCTCGACTTCCAAGCCGAGTGGAGCATGGACCAGACGTGGGCCAACTACCCAGAAAGGAAGATGGCTACGCCGGGCGGGCAGTGGGGGTACTGCGACAACCTGTTTGTTCGCGGCCGTGAAGCTGTCCTTTTAGATTGGAAATTTTCAACTCGGGTTCAAACCGAAGTCGAGAACAACGTCGCGGCCCAAGCCTATGTGTGGGGAGTCCTCAACGATTTCCCCGACGTGATGGAGGTGGCTGTCCACTACGTCTACCCCCGGCTCGACGTGATCAGCAGCCGAGTGTTCACGCGGGACGACATGGAAAAGATCGAGCTGCGGGTCGAGACGATCATCGCTCGGGCCAAGCTGGCGGATCCAACCAAAGCGATGCCGACGGAAGAGAATTGTCTTTACTGTGCGGCTAAAGCGACCTGCCCCGCTCTTCATAAACTCGCTCTCCCTTTGGCCCAAGGGTATAAAAAACATGAGCTAACCGTCATTGACGAGTACCACCCGAGTCAGATCAGCGACCCGAACGTGATGGCCAAAGCGATGGCGGTTGCCACGATCATGGAAGAATGGGCGGGCTCCGTGAAATTTCACGCGAATCAGATGCGCAGGGAAACCGGGCAGGAGATTCCCGGATACACTTGGACCAGCCGCAAAGGGGACGCCATCGTCAACAGCGCCGCGCTCGTGAAGTTTACCGCCGATGAATTTGGGCTGACCGACGAGGACATGGTTTCGGCGATGTCTCTCAGCGTCTCAAAGCTGGCCGAGAAGATCGGTGAGCGGGCGCCAACGGGCAAAAAGAAAGCGCAGATAGAAGCGTTTAAGAACGAGTTGATTGACAGCGGCGCTATTGAATTGAAGCCCGACACCTTTTTCCTCCGCCGGGAACGCAAAACGAAGTACTAATTTCCTCTCCCACCATAAACAACAAACCTACAGACAACCACATGACCAGCAAAATCAAAGCCCACGATCCTATGGATCTTGCCACTACCGCCGCCGCCGAACCAGAGACATCTTTGGTTGCGCCACGCGAATACACTCCCTCCGGGATCGAAGGGGAAATCGACAGCGCAGATTTCAGCCTTTGCTACCTGTCGCTTTGCCAAAAGTCCGGAGCACTAGCCGACGACTTCAAGCCCGGCAACTTTATCTTCGCAAAGAGCATCGACTTGGGGACAAGCATCTCGGTGATCCCGGTGCGTGCCGCAAAGTTCTACGAAGAGGACGCGCCATTTGGTGAAGGTAACGGCCAAGTCTGGAACAAGCGGAGTGAAATCCCGCAAGGACAGCCAGTACGTGAAGCCGCCAACGTCGATTTCCTCGTGCAGATCGACCAGCCGGTCAGCGCCCTCTCCGTCACCGTCGATGGCAAGACGTTCGCCTGCGGACGGTTCGTCGTTCGGAAGTCGTCCTACTCAGTCTTCAAGACTTTGGTTACCGACACCGCCGGGTTCCTCCGCGACGGGCTGTACACCGGCCGGTACACGATGACATCCGAGAAGCGGAGCAACGACAAGAACAGTTGGTACATCCCGCAGCTCCGGGCCGACGGCAAAGTCAGCCCTGAATTGATTGCCGAAATCAAAGCTGTCCTCCACGTCTAACCAACCACAACCGACTGCCGGGTCCAATCCCCGGCGGTCTTTTTATATTTCGCCATGGAAGAAAGCGACCACACCATTGGGTATTTTGCTGTCCTCGGAGAAACGGCGACCCGCAGAGAATGGTTGTTCTACAAAGCTCCTTACCCAGACAGAGCCAGGCAGATGGCAATGCTGAGGCAAGACGTCGTTGACGTAGTGAAGGTGATCATGATCACCAAGACTCAGTATCAAAACGGGGTGGATAATCTCAAAGCCATCGAGCAAAAGAAAAACAACGCCTCCAAGAAAGAATGCGCGAGCCGTCTTGAATTTCAACGGCGCAAGGACAGGGAACAAAATGCCAAGCGCCGCCAGAAGCTAAAACAAATTGCATGATCGCTATCGACTTTGAATCCTATTACGACGACGAGGTTTCCATCACCACGATGGGGACTCGGCGTTACTGCATGGAGACCGACGTCTACATGGTGTCCATCTTTGGGGAGGGATTCGATTTCGTCGGCCACCCAACGGATGCTCCGTGGGAGAAGCTCGACGACAAAGATGTCTGTGCGCACAACGCGAGCTTCGACGAGATGGTCTACTACTCTTTGGTCGAACGGAAGATCGTGCCCTTCGTCCTGCTCCGGTGGCACTGCACCGCTGACGCCTGCGCCACGAACCAGTTGCCCCGATCCCTGAAGGACGCAGCGGCCGTGCTGTACGGGACCAAAGTGGATAAGTCGGTACGGGACAAAATGAAGGGGGTGAGGTACGAAACTTTGAGCGTGGCCGAGCAGGTAGAAGTCGTCGAGTACGCAAGGAACGATGCGAAGTTGTGCCATCAGATTGCGGAAGAGTTGTTCCCTGATCTCCCAGTTTTGGAAAAGGCGTTGAGCGGTCACACCAGATACATGGGCTACCGCGGCGTCCCCGTAGATTTGGATCGCATCGAGGAGTCTATCCAAACATTGAGGGGGAAACTTTGGGAGTGCGACCGGGAGATTCCATGGGCGAATAGCCTGAATGCGAAGGGGAAGCAGATTCCCATCACATCGCCGATCGCGCTGGCCAAGGCGTGCAGGGATGCCGGAATCCCTGCTCCCGTTACAACGAGCAAGTCAGACTCACGCTTTGATACGTGGGCCGAGGAATACCGAGACAAAGCTCCTTTTGTGGCGGCGGTCCAAAGGCATCGTGCGTTGAATCGTGCGCTCACAGTGTTGACCGCGATGAAGAATCGGACGGACGAGGACGGGCGGATGAGCTACGGGCTGAAGTATTACGGAGCGGAAGCGACCGGCCGTTGGAGTGGTGACAGCGGGCTGAACCTGCAAAACCTACCTAGGCAACCGATCGAAGGAGTGGACATCCGCAGTTGCATCAAGGCGCCGGAAGGAAAGAAGCTGATCGTTCTCGACTTCAGTCAAATCGAAGCCCGGGTTGCCATGCTGATGGGGAAGAACGAGAAAATTTTGAAGCAGCTGGCCGACGGCGTGGACATCTATGAAGCGTACGCACGGTCGATGCTCGGCTACACTGACCCGGCGCCACTCAAAGCAAAGGATCCGGCGTTGCGGTACAAAGCCAAGACCATGGGTCTCGGCCTGCAATTTGGTTTGGGGATGCAGCGGTTCGCCATGCTGGCCAAGATTCCTTTGGCCGAAGCCGAGCAACTTGTGGCCATTTTCCGTAAAGCGAACCCCGGTATTTGCAGCCAGTGGAAGGGGCACGAGCAAAGCTTCAAGACTGAGGTCATGCGTAACTCCCCGATCTTTGTGATCCGCCTGCCGAGTGGCCGTATGGTTCGGTACTTTGATCCGCAGTGCAGCCGGGAAGAAGGACTGCGGGCTTCGACCAAAAAGGGCGGACCAAAATGGAAATGGTACGGCGGGGCGCTTTTTCAGAACTCAGTCCAGTCAATCGCCCGGGACATCCTAGCAGACGCCGTCCTACGTTTGGAAGCCAACGATCTAAACGTCATCCTCCACGTTCACGACGAAGTCATCCTTGAAGTTGACGCGGCTGACGCTGAGGAATGTTTCTCAAAAGCTGTGAAAATCATGTCCACTCCCCCGGAATGGCTGCCCAAAATTCCTTTGGCAGTTGAAGGACATATCCTTGATCGCTACGAAAAATGAACGAACCTCCATCATTCAACAAGATGCTCCAGCTGGCCTACGTCGAAGGGTATAACAAGGGATCGGATCCCGATCGACCAAGGGCGCCACAAAAGTTAATCGACTCATGGCTGGAGCGAAACTTTAGAATTTGGATCAGAGAACAAATACAACAATCCCACAAGCCACAAGACCCATGAACAGAAGCTCCACTGAACTCTACGAAAACTTGGTAGACTTGGTCAAAGAGATCAACGATTTCCTCGACGGCTTGAACCAACATAAGGTGTCGATGCCTGAGGGGATTACGGTTACCGAGATGACCTTTGGGGATGGGGTGGTGGTGAACTTCGAGCAGCTCTACTACACAGAGGAAGAGCTGGAAGAAATGGAAAACGAAGAGATCGACGACGAGCTTGAAGACGAAGAGGGCGACCAAGACCCCACAACTCTGCTCAAAATCATCCGTCCGGAAGACGACTATAAATGAAAAAGATTCCTAGTTACGATCTCAGGCTGACGGCCAAGTGGTTCAAGTACGTATCGCCTCGGCATCCCGATGCGGACTACAATGTGCCGACCATCAAGTGGGTCAAGGAGACGTTCATCCCGTTCTACTTTGCTTGGTTGATGGAGCACAAGATCAACACGTACGATCTGAAGTTTGACTGCGACGATTTTAGCACGTGGTTCCGGATGCTTTCCAAAGTGTGCCATCGACACAGCACCGGCACAGCTGAGTCACTCTCCGTCTTCGAGATTTGGTACAAGGCTCAAGGCACCGGCGGAGTTGAGGGGAATCACTCGATCATTGCGGTCTACACGGGCAAATGGATCTTCATCGAACCTCAGAACGGCAAAGAATACAAACTCACCGACAATGAAATTAACAGCATCTTTCACGTTATTGCTTAGTGCCACCCTGCTCTGCGGGTGTTTCGCAGTAAGACAGGAAGCCCAAAAGCCGATCCTAATTCCCTCCGTCTCCAAGACCCAGTTGTCTTGGCCGGAGGTTCAATACGAGAAATAGCCTGACGATTAGGCTGCCCAAAAGGTGCCTAGCTGACGGCCTCTATAGTCGGTCGTGACCGTATGCCCGACGTCGCCCAGCTCTTCCAGCAGCACGTTCAAGTCAAGATCGTTCACGTCGTGCACCAGCAGTTTGCCACCCGGGTTCAGCTTTGTTTTGAAGAATTGAACCAGCTCCGGAATGATGTGGTTGCCGTGTTCGCTGTCGTGAAAGATCAGATCGTACTTTTCCGGCATCCCCAGTTCTTCTTGGCCCGACATCTTTTGGAAATTGACGCTCCAAACAGACCACAAATCCTGACATCGAGGTAGAAAATCTGTGGTGATGTCGATGGTCTTTACGTTCATACCTGCCAGCCGGATCGACATGGCACCCATGCCTGTAAAGGTGCCGACCTCCAAAGCATTGCCGCTGCGATATTGTTTTGCTGTCTCGTGGATCTCCACAAAATGTTGCTTGGCGGTGGACCATCCTTCGCTGTCGTCCCAAAGATTGATGCGCTCAGCTACGGTAGTAGCCCAATCAACGTCTTCGACGCCGTTGAAGATGGAGTAGTTTCCGCTCGTGTGGAATCCAAGTACTTCGCTTTCGTGATAGACTTTGTGTAGATCCATCACGTTCAGCCGTCTGTCGGCTAATGTTACTTTATCCTGTATGGCTTGATTGAAAACGCACTGATCCCCATACAGATTTACGTAATCAAAGTAGTGATCCTTACAATATTCAAACGCTGGTTTGTGATTCCTGTGGGCTACAAACCATCCGGCGTTAAAGTACGACCGCGGGGGTAAGCCGTACTGCCGTTCTAAATCTTGAAGGTGAGGGTGTTCACTACGATCCAAAACAAAGTACAATCCATTTGGATCGGGGATGAAGGGCATCAGGTCAAAATGCCGGACCGGGCGCCAATCGCAGTCGTGATACATGACCCGTTCAATGTCCGGGAAAATGTCGAAGATGCTGAACTTGATCGAGAACACCTTGTGCGTGAATCCAAGCGACGGGATTCCGTAATCCAAATGCTCGTCCGTTATGATCCGTGTCTCCAACCCTAAATAGTTGCGCACGTATTCGGAAGATTTCTTTGCGTAATCGAGATGCTCCCCAATTCCGATAGTGACAGCGACAGGTTTCATAAATCGAGGGAAGCCTATCCTAGAATCGTAGGACTTCAAGACACCCCGTACAATGCGTGTCCCACCATTTCTTGGGACACTGCGTATGAGGCCTTGGTGACGATCCGGTGAGCCGAACTGATCCGCCTAGCCGCAATCTTTGGGTGGACAAATAGGTCGGTTCCAAGGCCCATGGTACGGGCGAGATCGACGAGGATGGCAAGGGCGTCGAATTTGTCCGGGCTGCTGCCGATGCGTTGCTTAAAATCCTGCTTCAGCTCAACCTGGATCCTGTCCCCTGCTCGGATCTCGAACGTACGTTCACAGCCTTGGTCCAAAACCTCATCGTCGGAAAGGCGTTTGATGTACGGGAGGAAGGTGCGGATCGAGTAAGCGAGTTCAGAAGAAGCACTCGTGTATCGTTCTTTGGATGTCCGCACGTCCCCGGGTTCAGCGATCCGTTCAGACGGGGAAGCGGAGAAGTACGTTCTGTGAATCCGCCCGTTCATCTCCTTCTCAAAAGGATAGACAAAGCCGGTGGACGAGCCGGTCGTATCCGCGGCGATCGACTCGGGTCCGATTCCCAAAGAAGCGGCGAGTTCCATGACGTATCGAACCTGCCCTTGTTCCGGAGTCCCTTTGTCCTTTGTAATAAACGGGACTGACCGGAATCTATCCAGTTCCAAAAATACCCTTTTGGTTTTCTCGGCCGTGTACCCGTAGCCGATATGACCTTGGCAGATCATGAACTTGTCGCCGCCGAACGCTGGGTCGATTCCCAAAATCGGATACGATCCGTCCCCAGTCCAGTCAACAGGACCCGCAGCTCCCAAAGAATCGAGCAGACGAGCAGACAGAATCGTGTCAGTCTTGTCCTCGTCGCACAAAAACCCAATCGTCATCCGGGCAAAGGCTGCGCTGTCTGTCCCCCCGTATGATTCCTCGTCACGTTCGATCGACGTGCGCGTCATCAAAAACGGGAACGGCGCCGGTGGAGATTTGGGATCTCGCTTTGGATCTTTGAGGTGGCGCCAGTTTCTATTCGGCGTATCCAGCCCGTTCAGATTTGTGACCCAACCACGGCGAGCTGTCGCCCACCCAGGAGAATCTTGGTGGTAATCTTCCGCTGTCCATCCACTGCTCGGCCGGTAGAACTCAACGCTCTTCCGATGCTTGTGGCTCGGATTCATCAGGAAAATAATCTGAGCAAAGTGCACAGCTTCCATCCAGTTACTGTGAAGCTCCTCGTGAAAGATGGATGGATCGACGGCATTGGCTTCGTCTACGATCAAGAGTTTGAGGGGTGCCTTAATCCCGATCAAAGAGTCCACCGCACTCTGCCCGTCAGCCCCACGCTTGATGGCTACCAGCTCCATGCCGGTGAGCGTGTTCTTCACCGTCTTCTCATCTGCTCCTTTGGCACAAAAGATCAATCGTTTCTCCTGCCCCTGCATGATCTTGAACTCTCCGCCCGTCACAGTCTTTGGTTCGGTGTGGTAGATCGACTTCCGAAAAAATTCGATGAGCTGACCAAAGACACGGGACTCGGATCCTTTGGATGTGGAGGAACAGACCTTTACCGACATCTGCCGCCGGAAGATCAGGAACATAGTCAGCCCAAACATGACGGCCGTACCCGTCTTACCACAGGACTTTGGTCCACCTGCCATGTTGTAGTTGGCCGGGTGTTTACCAAAGGCTGAGCGGTTCACAAAGTCATAGAACAACCGGGTCGCCCAGTGGTTGATGACCCGGTGGTTTCCAGAGGAATTGATCGACTTGTGCCACACCCAGGCGCCGCGGAACGCAAGATTGATGAACTCAACCATGTGGCCGATTGGCCCCATCGGTCCGTAATCAAAGGCTCCGGGTGAGTGTTCCGGCTGCCAGTTCTGCCAGTCAGAAAATTCTTCTCGCAGGCGGGGCTTGGTGTCAGTGCTGAGTGCCTCCGCCAACACAAAGTCCCATCCGACGATTGCCCCTTGGCAGCATATCCGCTCGATCTCAAGATCAGGGATGTCTGCCAAGTCTACGTTAAGCTTCTCTTTGAGAATCTTTTGTACAGGGGTCAGCCCATACTTAGCAATGAGCTTACTCATGAGGTAAATGTAAGATTACTGCTAAGATCCTTCCTCCTCATCTTCGTCTTCGTCCTCTTCTTCCATAGGCTTGGCCTTGCCTTTGCCCTTACCATTCTTGGTCTTGGCAGCCATCTGAGCCATCTCAATTTGGGATGCACCACGTTGGAAGTCGAGAGTCTGATCGAGGAGTTTGCGGCGAACATCGGCGGCAGCATTCTTGTTCTTGATCGTGCCGTCGAGGATGGCCATCGCCATCTTCTCGTCACGCCGCGCTTCGTTGGTCTGAGCCATGTTGCCCAGCTTGTAGAAGTTTTTCTGCTGAGCGATCTGCATTTCGTTCGCAGCCTTGGCTTGAGCAATCTGGATGTCGGCCTCTGCCTTCTGAAGCATCGCCCGAGTCTTTGGATCCATGTCGTCGCCGCCTTCTTCTTGACGATCTGCCGCCGCCTTCTCGAACATGCCGATCGTCTGTAAGATTTGCTGCTGCATCTGCGCAGAAAAGTCGAAGTAGTTTTGGATCTCCGGGGCTTCCATAAGCACGGGATTCTCCGCCAGCAAAGCGAGGTGCGCGTCGATGTGACCGATAATCGTCACGCCAGCCCGCAGCTGCTCGGCCAGTGCTTCCAAAGGATCAATCGTGAACTTGTCGAACAGACCCTGCTGGATCATCTGCATGGTATTGATGACAAAAGGAATGTGGCCCACTCCATTTGGATCAATCGGACCGAGGTGCGACAGGTGATCTTGATCTGGCAATACCAAACGCTGACGACCGGAAAGCATGTCCGCATTTTCAGAGTCGATTTTCTCTTGGAAAGAGGAATCAGTCTGTGGTTCGTTGGCGTTATGCAATGGCTTCGCAACTTGATGACCAAAGATGGAAGTAAGCCCCCAGTTGGTGAGAGCATTCCTTTGGGTGGCGGTCTGCAGGAGTGGGTAGAACTGCATCGCTTCTTTCACCTTCATCAGCTTTTTGTCCAAACCCCCCGGTGTGTTCGCCGGATTGATCGTGATCCGGTTGTCGGCGAGGGCCGCGAGTGGTACTTGGGCTTGGGCCAAAATAGCAGCGAGGCGACGCCAGAATTTTTCGGCGACCTGCCACCCAGGGAAGCGCAGGATCTGGCCGTCAGTTTTTGGAAAGTACCAAAGACGACGGGCAAAGGTTCGGCCAAGCGGCTCGAAAAATAGCCGGACGATGGGGAGAATCTGTGAGGATTTGAGATCCGATTCCTTAGCCAAGTCCGCACTCGCTTCAGTGGCGGTACGTTGCACACCACCTTTGTTTGGGGCATTGACTGTGTACACGCCCTGCATCCCGTCCGCGTGGTTGGCCAACCAATTGACCATGCCGGTGGCGGCGCTGGCGTCCACATAGTTTTGGACCTGCTGAAATCCGGAGGGCAAAATGACGGAGTTCGGACGGATCTGGATTTGCTCCGCGGTCGATCCCGAGGTGGCGCCGGTGCTGGCGTAAACCGGGACAGACGACTGAAACGCAGCGAGCATCCCCGCATTGTGGAGAATGTCCATGCTTCGGGCGTGTTCCCGAAGATTGATTCCCATGCCCCGAATCCCGTCGATCGTGCCGTCAGACCCAACGTGATCGGTGGCGAGAACCAAAAAGTCTGAGGGGTTACGGTAGCAGTACGGCTTCTCCCGAATGATCCGCCACGCTTTGCCGGTGTCGCAAAGGAGGAGATAGGAATACTGATTCCCCGATTCATCCGGCTCGTATTCCTGAACCCAAACGTGAACTACGCGGATCTCCGTGCGCTTGTACCCCTGCCAGATATTCTCACCTCGGCCTTCGACGAGTTCCAATTCTTCGAGGGACTGAAAACGGTTGCGGATTTCCGCGCTGTCGGAGCTGTGGCATTTGAGCACTTCCAAAACCTCTTTGCGATCCCAGCCGTGGATGGCTGCCCGTTTCTCGCCGACCTCACCGCGAATGGCTTGGTACAGGGCTTGAGGTGAGTAGGTATCCTCCAGAGAAACCTCTGGCATGTTGTCCAAAGTGATACGAGTCCCTTTTGGAAACCGTAACGCGGATGCCGGGCGAGCGATGGGCAAAGGATTGTATGGGTCGATCCACACCATTGGGCCGATGCCGTAGGTAGCGAACTGACGAAACGCGACCTGCATCGCCACGACATTCGTCACCTCGTCAGCCCAGCATTCGTTCAACAACTCAGAGCATTGCTCTTCGATGTCGCTGGCCACCTGCCCGGGGAGGCTGGGAAATTTGATCTGCCACAGACCGGCGGATGACGTAATAAAATCTGTCCAAACCCCTTCGTCTTGGTTTACCCGGCGGGGCAGCTCACCCAAAGTGGAGTTGGGTACGCTCTCCATGTTGAGCGCCCGCAGCTGCGTGTCAGAATAAGGAGGAGCAAAACGAAGCATCGCCTCGATCTGCGACCGCTCAATATCTTTGATGTCGCCCACCATCCGGAATGTCCGAATGTGCGTCTCAAGCCAAGTACCATCCTTTGGATCACGCTTCGAGATAAACCTGCGTGTTGGCGCTTCACCCGTGGTTGGGTTAATCTTTCCTTCCAAAGTAGAAAGTTCTGTTGAGTCGATCATGATTCTTTGTGGCTAGTCACGAAGTCGTGGGCTTGCGAAATCCAAAATTTAAAGTCTTCCCAATCTTTTGGTACCGGATTCGATTGAAGCCATTGGGTTTCAAAGGTGATACGACACTGTTGGCACGGGAATAAAGATACCCAATATACCACAAATTGCTCGGGGGACATAGCAGGATCCGTATAATTTAAGGAGATGGAATGGGCTGCCCACCACCATACGGGACCGGCTAATTTCTTGTGCTTTGCGTCCTCCGGATAATCCTTTTTCCACTTGTCCAAGAGCCCGATCCACTGGCCGATTGACTGCCGGGAGAGGGCAAGGACATCATTAAATCCGGCGGACAGCATCAGGGATGCAGGCACTGGCACCGGGTGCATGGTGGATTCAATGGAGAAATTTATGTCCGCGGGCGTGGCAGGCGGGCAGTATTTATCCCTGGCGGATAACGGGAGGTGATCCAAAATGATTTTGGATAGCGTCTCTTCGGAGTACAATTCGGCGGGCATGTTGTTCGCCTTCCCGTAACGGGCAACCTGATTCAGGAATCCGTCTGCCTCTTGCCTCGTGTCTATCTCCCCGTCTTGGTAGACAACGAACGGCTGCCCGTCCCCCTGCTGAAACAAAACGTCAGAGAGGTAGAGCCAGCAGTGCTGCTGTGGTGGCCAGATTGCGAATTTCATTTTTTAACGGGCTTCAGCTTGAGCTGTTTTACCGCTTTGTCATCAGCCGACTGAGCAATGTCGTCAATGATGTCGTTGTATTTTTTCGGGTTCAGCTTGTCGAGGCTATCCCATCGCGTAGTAATCTGAGACTTCAAGTACTGACCCCGAATTTGAACGAATTGGCGCCATGTGGAATCGGTCACTGGACCGTAGCTCTTCTCAAAGTTTGATCTGAGCTTCACCGGTGGGAACTGGCCTTTGGACAAGATGTTCTCGTAGAACGGAACGTCTTTTGTTTGCAGCCCAAGTTGAATCGGGAAGATGGGTAGTTTGTATGTCAACTCATTCGGGGTAGAGCCCAACGAATCTCCAAAGAGGTTAAGCCCCGGCTCGGTTAAACTCGGCCCAGCGATTGGGATTTGAGCCAACAAACTCGACTTGGCGTTCGACAGATCCCGAGGACCGGCCAGCTTGTTCGAGGTTTTGAGCAGCGAGGAGAAGGGAATCAGGCCGCTGGCACGGAATCCGACGAAGGATGCCAAACTGCGGGAGCTGATCGAGTTCTTTTCTCCGGTCAAGATCTGTCCAAGATCCTGAAGACCGGAAAGAGGACGGTTCATACCACCCATGACGCCGCCAGCTATGAGCATGGCTTGGTCAAGTGTTGTGGATTTAGCTGCTTTAGAATCTGATTTTACGTCATAAAGCGTACCTGCCACCATGAGAACTGGAGCCAAAGATTCCAGACCGGCTTTGGCCCAGGATACAGAAATCCAAGGTAAGTTTTTAGTGGGACGCCATTGAATTGATTGCTCGACGTTTCCGGCGGCGCGCCAAATTTGTTTCTCCGCACGGTTGGCCGGTCCAAGGTTGTGGACTTTGAATAGTTTGTCTTCCTCGTCTTTGTCCCGTTCCGCGAGCAACAAACCAAAAAGTATGGCTATGGCCGCCGTCCCAACCATAGACTCTGCGTAACGCTGTTCTTTTTGGGACTGCGTATTGAGCATGGAGTATTTGCGCTTAACCACTTCAGGGTCGATCTTGCCTTCACGCACGTCCCTTTCGTATCGACGATTCAAATACGCCCGGTAAAATCCAACAGGGGAATAGTACAGCGACCGGTTGAGCATTTGTAAAGCGGTCTTTGGATAACCAATAAGCAAACGGAACGCGAGGTCGCCAGCGCCTTGAGCACTTTCGGGAACGTGAGCGTTCACAGATTCTGTGAGCCCTTCCAAAAACTGAATCATCGCTGGGATGACGTGGCCTTCAGGATTCTCTTTGAGGTCCGACACACCGATTTCAGATTTTGCTTCCAAAGGAGCCGTCTTCAAAAGATCGGTTACGTCTTGGGCACCGGTCTCTCCGACGGCATCAATGATCAGATTGCCGTACTCCATCATAGCGGCGTCCTCAGCGATCAAACGAATCTGGGAGCGAGTGTACTGACCTTCAGCCGTAAGTTTGGCGATAAGCGCATCACGCACTTGGCGTTTAGCGTCGAGCATTCCCTTGAACTCTTTAAGCGTCATGCCGCTTTTCTTGAGAATGTCGTAACCGCCAATGTTTTGGACTTGCCTCAAAAATAGCGACTGGGTTGCGGTATCCATCGAGGAATACAAACGACGAACGTAGTCGGGGGCAGCCATTGCAATTTTAGCAGCTGCGATAACCTTTTGCTCACCGGATTTTGGATTCTTAAAGATCTCGATGTTGTCATTCAAGATCCTGCGAAGCTGAGAGGCTTTAGCTAGTTCTGCCTGTTGGCCGTAACGAAAAGCGTCGCTTTTAAAGGCGTATGCAAACTCTGTTAAAACCGAATCTTGTGCGTCAAACAACGAGTATATAGACGCAAAGAATCGGTTTGTGTCCCCGTTGAGCAGGCCACGCATTCCATCTGTGGCGACACGCAAACCCATACTGTATATGGGAGTGAACGCTTGAATTGCCGCCGTGCCCAAACCGGAAAGCGTGTTGTTGACGATGTATTCCGTCAAAATTTTGAGAGCTTTCGGATCGTTCATCCGTTTGTCCGCCAGCTGAGCAAGCTCCAACGCTTTTTGGGCGCGTATCAAAGGAGGGAGAGATTCGTCGTTAATCTCTTCGTCCAAAGCGATCATCTTCTCATGGTCTTCGGTAGAGAACCGCTGCCATTTGTTTTCCTTCGCAAATGGAACGCTCGGGGAATACGTAGGATCCGTGGCCCCCAAACGGACGGCCTTAATCAGTTTGTCGAACTCGGTCGGTTTTTCCTTAGCCTTCTTTTTGAGAACAGCGTTGCCGTCAATGAATTTACGGACGGCCACTTCCCGGGCATCAGCTACAGCTTGGGTAAACTGAGGCATCAAAAGTGGGATAGACGCATCAGCTACGGTTTCCGTGATCCCACCAGCAATCAAAATCCGGCGCATGACCGATTTCATGTAGTCCGGATTCCGTTGAAGGTGTACCGGAATGGATGCCAACTCTTTAGCCAGCACACGAGCAAACCCATACTTTGCGATGTCGCTCCGAAGCTTCATGACCTTCGTCGTCCGGGTCGTTTGGTATTTGAGCCACGCCCGGTTAGAGGCAGCCCATGCGGCTGTCGGTTCAACACCCAAACGAATGAGCTGGCTATTTAAGCCGGTAAGGAATGTGTTTTTGGCTTGAGGGGACGTGTCAAATGCGGCTCCAATGCGCGGGACTTTTTCCGCGTTTTTCAGGGCTACGGCAACGGGATCTTGAACCTGTTCGGCCGTCAAAGTTTCGGTCTGAGATTTATCGAAGCGGCTAGTGTAAGCGTTGGCTGTTTCAGTCGCCTTTTTCTGGGCTTCCTCTTGGGCAGTCAGTGGAACTTTGTTTTTATCCGCGGCTTCTTTTTGGGCTCTACGAGCGGCAGCCAAAGCAGCGTTGTCGTCACTGTTGCGTTTCTTCGTAGCGTATTTTGCCCATGCCCGACGAGCTGCTTCATAAGCAGTTTGTTGAGGCACGCCGAGGTTGACCAAATCCTGGGTAAGGTTGGCAAGAAAATTATCTTGAGCCGCTTGGGTTAGGCCGTACTTGATTTTGCGTTTCTGCAAATTGCTTGCCTCTGAAAGCAACTTGGCCGCTGCATTTTTCTGTTTGGCTGGTTTGCCACCGTTCACAACATTCCGATCCGCAGCCGCAATGTAATTTTTTGTGGCTTCCAGATTTGCTTCAGCCTCAGTCTTTGGAACCTTAGGATTGGCCTTCGCCTTCTTTTTGGGCGTAACGGGGGTCGCGTCTTTCTCAGCTGTTTCCGGTGTGTACGCATCTTCCCCAAGTTCAGTCTCTTCAGCGTCGCTTTCTTCTGGGACGAGAGAGTACCTGATGTCGTCCGAAGTTTTCTGGAACCGTTTGGACGGAGGGATGATGTTGCCAGCGTCGTCTCTGGTGACGGGGTCGGCGGATTTAACCTGATCTGCTCTTAACGGGATCAGCCAATCTCTTCCTTTAACCGTAAATGTATCGGGCGTACCTTCTGGTGTTTTCCCGCTCTTTATGATTTCCTGCATCCACGGAGCCCGTATAAAGTCCTCGGCTGCTTGTGGGCTTGAAAGCTCCATGGATTGCCCGACTTTCAAATAGGCCTCGTACACTTTCGGCGTCCACCCTTCGACAGTAGCGTTGGCGAATCGTTGAGCCTGAGCTTTATCTCTGGTCCACCATGAAGGTGGCGCAAATCTAGTGATAGATGAGTTGATATCGCCCGGCTGGCTGGAGGTGCCATGAAACATTCTCTCTGTGTACCCCGCCTTCTTAGC
>Ga0209599_10000707_pt1 | contig 19752 bp, 45 predicted proteins | sample Shrwel_input2_FT_FD_187534 | JGI IMG/M metagenome (GOLD analysis project Ga0209599, IMG submission 187534) | Subsurface microbial communities from deep shales in Ohio, USA - Utica-3 well 1 S input2 FT (SPAdes) (version 2) ... | reverse complement strand
ATGCTGGTTAAGGTTGATGAGGAGTTAAGAGAGCATCTGATAGATGCTTTCGAAAGATCTCTTAGACCTTCACACCGTTGGCAGGCCAGAACTAATAGCAATGCAGTGACCTCAGCTCTTAAGCAAGCGATATGGGAATTACCTAGACTACAATTATAACAGCTGGTTGTTAATAACCACATCCAAACACCTCGGATTCCTCTTAGGTGTTTTTTTGTACATAAACCTTTCTCCAATATAAAAGTATGATATTTTCTCGGGATAAAAAAATATTATCTGAATTATTTTTTATCACCCAATACATACTATGGTCGTAACATACTATGTGCGGGCGAGATTTTTTTATCCCGAGATTTTTTATTATATTTGCTTTGACGAAATAAAAAAAATATTTAATTTATTTCATATATAGAACTATACCAAAACATTTTTGATTTATGAAAAAACCTAATTGTTGTAAAAGAATATGTAATAGATCATTTAAAGAAGAAGGCAAGATACTTCTAATAAGTCTTTTTCTTACATGGTTCTTCCTAGCAGTACTAGTAGAAGAACTTAATCCGGTTAAATGGCCAACCTACCTAAAACCCATCCTATTCATATTAACTTCCGCGGTGTTCGGATACCTCTCAGGTTCCAAATCCGCAGAACATAAAATACACAGAAAAAAAGAGGAATAATTTTTTTATCTGAAATGGATTCGTTATCTTTGCCATGTAACCAAAAAAGGCAAAGATATGAACTCAACAGAATCAACAATCGCTTCACAATTAAAATCCCTTAAATCCCGCAAGAGCTATATTGCTCTCTCGCTACACCCACCCGTGGGATCCACTATTATTATGGCGGAGGGCAATCGCATGTTCATTAACGAAGGTCGTCAAGGCAAGTTCGAAAATGTATCCGAAGCTTTCTACGATCAGATGGTTGGTAAATACGACAGTAGAAACTCTAAATAATCCACAACATGGAAACACTAAAAACTTTTGAATCATTTAAGTCAGGATTAAGATTCGGCGATCTTTCGGATGCAGCCAAGGAAAATGCTATAGAGAATGCTCGTAATATCAACGTGGATCATGACGATTGGGCAGATCCTATTATAGAGGGCTTCGTGGAGAACATGAACGAGGCTGGGATTAGTGATGTTGAGGTTGAGTATTCAGGCTTCTGGAGTCAAGGTGATGGAGCATGCTTCACTGGGGTAGTCAGAGGAGAAGAGGATAAGATCACCCTTATAACTAAAGAATTGGGTATGAATGTTCACCCGGAGGTTATCGAAAACATTTATATCAGAATAGCAAAGAACAGTAGCAGATACTCTCACAGCCGCACTATGGATGCCGAGGTGGAAGTTGATGGTGAGGACGAGATTGAGATTGATATGGGTACAGGAGTTATCGTGCCTATCAGTATTCAGGATCAATGTGAATTAATCCAAACCCGTTTGGAAGAATGGGCAAGAGGTAAGGCCGATGAGTTATATGACAAGCTAGAAAAATCTTATGATGATCTTAATTCGGATGAAGCGGTAAGCCAATGTTTAATAGCTAACGAATATGAATTCGACGAGGGAGGTAATATCATATAAATAAATTCAAATTTTTTCAGGTTTTATTTTTTTATCTGAAACTAATACATTACCTTTACTTCATAATCAAACAACAGATATTATGAGAACATTAAACCTTTACAATTATTCGGAGCTATCAGAAGAGGCTAAGAAAAAGGCAATCACCGAATACAGAGAAGAGATGGAGGAGAATGAAACATACGAAGCAACAAGATGGGCTATCGATGACTGTGCTTTATTCGAACCCGTACATGATGAACTTGTTGCTGTGGTTGGAGCGGACTACTACGAGAGAAACGGTCAATCATTCATAATGAAGAATGAAAGAGATGGTATAGCTCTGAACGATTATTCATGTATTAATATCAAAAAGGCGCTCACCATAACAAACTCAACAATGTTTCTTAAGTGGTTGGGTATTCCAGATATGTTTATTGAAGATGTTGAGTACGAGATATCAGATACCACAACACACACAGAAATAGAAATCTCGCATAGTAGATTAAAAGGTGATGCTGTTACCGATGCTTTAGAAACTATAATCTCAGCAGCGGAATCTAAATTCTACGATCACGTGGTTGCTATTAAAGGCAGAATAGAATTAGGAATAGAGGAATACTTCTCAGACGATAATATCATAGATAGATTGGAAGAGAATAAGGACGTGGAATTTTTAGAGTCCGGAATTCTTTGGAATAGTTGAATAATAGGCAAAGACAAAGTAAACATAAATAAAAACAATTTAAAATTTAGAAATCATGGCAGTAAAAAAAGCAAATCGTACATTGGAGCAATTGGTAGCGGACTTCAAATCATCAGGAGGTAACTTCACACTATTCAACGACAACATGAATGCCGACGAGAAGGTTATGTTCAAAGGATGGTTAGCTGAGATGAGAGCTCCGACGGTGTAAAAAGATGCTGATGAGATGGAATTTTTCCTTATTTCTGAACTAGAATAAATACATTGTAAACATTCAATTATGGGAGCTATTAAATTTATTTGTAAGACAGACACAAAAGCAAATCACAATGAGATCAAGAACCTGACCTACATTGCCGGAGGAGCTATAGTAAGGGAAAAGATCTACAGAGATACAAGCACTAACTTTGAATCTGAGATGGAGATTGTTTCTGAGGGAGGTACATTATACCGCCAAGTAAAGGAACTGGAGTTGGGTAAGAGTGTTTATATTTTAGAATAATTATATTATGTACGAAGACGACGAAGAAGAAGGATCCGGATTGGAAGAGCAATTAAGGAATCAAGCCATGGAGTTCGCTAAGAAAATAGCTGCTCAAACAAAGAAAGAGTTTATTGATGGTTGCTATACCGCATATGATATGCTTGTTAGTAAGGGAGGTAGTGCTCTGGACGACGGTGATATGGAAGCGATAGGAAAAGCAATAAACCGTATGACTGCTCTCTTCATTCACCGTGAGGAGTATGAGAGATGTAAATTTCTAGCTGAATTCGTTAGCAACTATATGCCGGAGCACGTTATAACTCCTGAGGAGGAAATTATAAATAATCTATAACCACATATTATGGCCATAGGAAAGAAATCATCAAGAGGAGAATTTAAAGGATCTAGATCAATCAAATCCATGGGGTGTAAATACTGTGGAGAGAAGGTCCAAAACGTAGACGAAAAAGTCGATGCAGTTACCTGTTACAAATGCGTAATGAAATTATGTGCAGGTGTGCAATTAAAAATTAAACAACAATAATGGATCCAAGAACCGAACAACTACTACAGGACTACAGAAAATCAGTAGAGAAGTTAGCCCGAGGTGCTTACCTTCAAGCATTAGCTTTGAAGAGGGAGTTAGATAATAGTGCGATTAATCCGGAAGACAAACACAAGTTACTTCTACATTGCATCAATCTGCTTATAACAGAACAACCACAGAAATGACAAATTCAGAATGGGATAGAGACTTAGTCTCTAACATAGTTTCAAATTATATTAGAAAGCACGGATCCGCCAACGTTGAAGCCATTAAGGAGATATTGATGGAATCAGGGATAGAGGCCTCGACAGCGGTTATTGAATCTAGGGTTAAAATGTACTTAGATAGAAATGGGGCTAAAAGGAATGCTTAGGACAATAGGTAAAAGGTATATCGTTTGGTCTAGAACAAGAAGTGTGGGAGGACGCATCTATAGAGATGAGGCAAGAGATTCAAGAAGAGCATATCAGAGAAGAATGAAGTCCGCGGTGTTAGAAGATCTGATCCGCAGTTGGGAAATAGGAGAAATAAAACCTCCAACCGACCAAGAAAGATTCGACATCCTTAATATTGGAGGAAGACTTAGTTGGAAAAATTTAGAAAATCTACAAAAAAAATATAGAGGCGAGAATATATAGATACATAAGCCCAATTAAAAGATTAGAAGCAGCATCGTTCATTCGTGTTGCTTCTTTTTTTGTAAATAGTTTGAATTTTATTTTTTTATCTGATTATAATGAATTACTTTAGCGTTATATAAAAACGAAATGATATATGAAAGATTCTTTTAAAAATCTCAAAGCATCCATAAAAATAACAGCTGGCGTACTGGTACTTAGTATTATTGCTTTTATCATATCAGCAATACTAATATTGGTGCTAGGTGAATCGTCAAGCGGTCTTATTATGTACAATCCCTTGGTCAATGGGTTTATGCATTCATCATTTGGACATTTGGGAAGTAATATACTAAACGTATTTCTTCTTTGTCTGGCCGACATTAATATGATATACAGTTTAAGAAGATTCTATTGGATAGCAGTTATCCTATCAGCAGTGTATCTTCCCTTAGCTATATTGGGAATTGCATCTCCAGTAGTTGGAATTTCAGGAGTGGTTTATTTCCTAGCCTCAAGATTCTTCATAACCAATAGTGCAACAGCAGCATGGATAAGATGGGTTGGATACATATTGTATGGTCTCGTTATATTAGGTGAGTTAAGCATGTTGGGTAACGGTGATAACGTTGCACACCTCTTCCACCTATTCGGTGCAGCTGTAGGAGCAATCAGCGTATCCCCACTTAATAAACACATTCCAAATAAATTAAATCAAATACTAAACTAATATGAAATTCTACGGCATCGCGGATTCAAAAGGACTTGAATCATTCATCCCGGAAATGTTTAATCCGGATACAGAACAATTCGAAACAAACAATAGAGATCTTTCCATCATGGGTCTGAGAGCAAATGCTAACAGACATCGACATGCAGTTGTATATCAGGCTGAGCTCGACGGTGATGGGATTAAAGAGGTAAGAGCTTTGCTTAAAGAAGGTGATTATCCAGGAGCATTATTGAAACTAAAGGAGGTTGCGCAATCTATAAGTTTAATGAGATCCCCTGGTGCAGAGAAGAGTTGGAATCTTATTCCAAATCCAGACTTAGATCCATTTAGCTAATTAAATAACAAACAACATGAGTCTTCACGTAACAGACAATTTTAGAACAAATCCCTTAAGCTTAAAGCCAGGAGGGTACGAGGTAACGGTTATTCATGAGGGAGGTAAATCTTTCATCTATGACAAAGTTAAAAAACCAGGAAGCTACATCAAAAGCATATCCAACGATAACGGTCATGGTAGAATCATGGAGATTCTATTAGACGGTAAAACGGTATGGCAACTTGGTGTGCATGATTATGAACCATGGGATAATTTAGGATAGTGTATGAAAAAGTTTACATCAATACTTAAGTCACTAAGCATGGGTAAGGTAGAGAGCAGCTCTTTACCGACGGTGCTACTTCTCCTTGTATCCGGAGCAGCAGTAATTGTCACAATGCCATTACTTCTAGTTTGGGGACTACAGTTAATCGGATTACCAGTAACCATTAGTTTATCTTCATGGTTAGGTGCTGTACTAGTTTTCTTCTTTATTAAGCTAGCATCAGCAAACACAAATAACGACAATCAGTCACAAAACGATAAATCCCAGGAATAATGAAAACTGCAAACCTTTATAAGAATCAGACCAAGATGGTCGAATCTATATCTCTACGTACTAGGCTGAGTATCCTTGTAGAGGATGCGGAGACATCAGATCTAATAGCCTTGGGTAACCTCATCCTTAATAGGGAATGGAGTGAAGATGATATCGAGATGGATCTGGGATCAACCGCTATAGAAGCGCTGTTAGACGAGTTGGAAAATGCGGATCATCATAAAGTTGATTCAATATATAAGAACCTAGTAGAACAGGGAGTAAGAATTTAGCATCAAAAACGGAACAAATTCACGTTAAGTTGATAATATATACATCTCCCATCCGACCACTTCGAGTTGGATTCTACATATTATGAAATCTTGAGGTTCCGTTATGTTACCTCAAGATTTTTTTTGTAACCTAAATCATAATTACATATGTCACCAAAGAAACCACAAAAGGTCATGTGCGGATCATGCACTGAAGAATTCGAAGAATCAAAGATTCAAATGGTAACACTTCCCATTAATCCATCGTCCGATAAGAACGGGTTTTATTACCGTAACCTTTGCGGTAAGTGTGAGAAAGATCCTTTCTATGCAAATAGAATCGTAGACAGACAAGCACCCCGGAAGTTAGGAAAATAAAAAATATCCCACAATTTATTTTTTTATCTGGTACCTTATTATTACTTTTACCTCATAACCAAAAACAAACAACATGGGATTAGATATTAGAGCGGTAAGTAAAATAGAGTTGGAGGATACAGCAGAAGTAAAGGCTGTGAAGGATGCGATGTTTATGAGTCAGGGTGATGAGGTATTCACATTCGATCATGTTCTTAGAAAGCATGTCGAATACTCAATGCACACACAGGATATGGAGGAAGGCACATATTATGAAACCCACGAATCCAAGTCCGAGTCTATGAGTTTTAGTTATGGTGGGTATAATGGGTTTAGAAATGAAATATCATTAGCCCTTATAGGTGCACCTGCAAAGGAAGTTTGGGCCAATGAACAATACTATAGAGAATCACCAGCATATAAGTTAATTAACTTCAGTGACTGTGAGGGTTTATTTGGACCTACGGTGTCTAAGGAGATTCATGAACAACTTGTTGCTAATAGAGATAAGTATGCTGAATATATAGGAAGGAAGGAAGATATTTATTATACATTATCAACTTATGATAAGTTAATCAGAATCTTTGAATTGGGAGCTGATGATGGGATAATTATGTTTCATTAATTTTTTTATCCCGATAAAATTAATTATATTTGTACTATGGAAAAATCACAAGAGCCGATGGATTATGAAAGAGCTAAAAAAATATTAGATTCTTGTAATAGTTCTTTACAGATTGATGCTGCAATTGAGTATTTCAATCTTTATATTGTTAAATGTAAAGGCACATTATCTGATGAGGATATAAATGAGATGAATGAAAATTTCAATCTTCTGGTTTCGGTTAAGATGCTTGAATTAAACCCAGGAATGTAAAATGAACATTGCTAAGATAGAGATACAAACGGTACTTAATGAGAATGAAGACTTCGATAGGTTATTTTTTGAATACCTGGATGAGTATTCAATAGATCATAAAGTATTAGAATCAGAAGAAAAATATCCGATGGTAGAATTCTCCGGAGGTGTTATAGCATTAAGCAACATGCTTAGAGAAAGATTCGGTTACACAAAAGAAGAAATTGAAGAAACATACCCAGAGTTGGTAATAAGATAATTTGTTTGGTTAGGTTGGTTATAGAAAAAGGTCTGATGTAATGTCAGACCTTTTTTTGTAGAGTAAAATTTATGAATACTACCATATGCACGAAGATGCGTGTAAACACCGTGGTTATCTAAGGTTGGTTAGCACCTTTGCTAATTCATCATTTGATAGATTAAGATCCTTACCACTTACTGCTTTTGCTATCCCAGATAATATACTACTAACAAATCCCCTAGCTGGTTCTGCTGAGAATCCAACCACGCTATCACTAGGTAAACTGGATGAATCAGGAACCGGGGTGTTTGGGATGGAACCAAGCTGTCCACCAATTCCTCCAGCACTCTTTATTAAATCATCTTCAAATCCAGGTGTTCTTGTTGTTTTAAAATAATCAACGAACCCAAATATATTTTTGTCCGTTATCTTTCTAACATTAACACCAACTCTATCACCTTCTCCTGATTTCTGATCACTCGTATTACCTTCTATTGTGGTGAATGTTTTCTTAGCAGGATCCACACTAATAACTATTCCTGTATGTCCAAGTCCTTTACCACCAGCTCTACTCATCATGAAAATCTGACCTGGTCTAAGAAGATTAATATCTCTTCTAACTTGTTCAGCAGTTATCTTAAGATCTGCCGGTGCTTTATCCCAGTGATACTTTACACCGCCGGTCTTAGGCAATGGGTTGGTGGTTTTAAGTTTCTTAGCAAATTCATCAAAAACATAATACACAAATGCCATACACCAGGGTAAACCTTCCTTTAACCCAACGCTACCAAGATACTTCTTTACCTCCGGACCTTTATTACTCCCACTAGGCTCTTCTTGTACATTTCTATTCTTAGCTAGTATATCTGTTAGTACATCTCCAGCAGATTCAGGATTCTTTAAAGCGATCTGTGCTTCCGATAAAAATTCAGAGAATGTTTTTAATTTTTCCATAATTTATTAGTATTCACTATATATCAAAAAAATTAGACTATTATTTTTTTATCTGAATCATATACCATACATTTACCACATAATCAAAAACAAACAGCCATGGCACAAAAAGAAACACACATACTAATAGCTACTGGAGGCTATCTTAATGATGAGATAAAGATAGAAAAGATTATCGTTGATGAGAATGATATGGATGATGACTTCGACGATTTTGGTGAATATGTAGATTATACATTAGAAGAAGCAGCTGCTGAATATGAGCAGGGATTCTCACAGGTACTAGTCATTAGAGAATCACAGCTACCCAACCTTTTAGGTAAATTAGCAAAAATTATAATGTAATTGTAACACACTAAAACCTAATATATGTTTTTATTAATTAATATGAATCACGACGGGGACACCTACAGAATTTTTAAAGATGTAGCGGAAGCTAAGGATGCTTTCGATGAATCTTGTGCGGAAGGAGACAATTATCGTGTTGTCTTACTAGTACCTTATACTGACGGTGAGCATTTCGGATTTGGAGCTGAAGGAGAGGTTTTCGGAGCTGAAGTCCTATTCGATGAGGTGATTGAATAGACAAAACCACATCACACAAAAAACCCCAGATTCTTTATAGAGTCTGGGGTTTTTTTTATGCTACTACCTGATTAGTCCAGTCACCAACATTAAGTGATGCCCAATCACCTCCCAATAATTTCTTGAATCCTTTAACCTGTGAAGCTAACAACTTAATACCAGCTTCTGCATTTCTATCTGCATTTGACCAATCCTTACCAACTGCTATTGTCTTACCACCGTAGGTACTGTTAGGTTGGATTGCATAAAGACCTTTATATGTTGCATTACCAGCTTTAGGATTAAGACCAGATTCAATCATAGCGACGGTGACAGCAAAGTCAAAAGGTACAGAATATTTAATACTGTATTTCTGTATCGCTTCCTTAACTTCAGCATTTTCTGGTTTTTCTATATCAATCATAGCCTGCTTTTGTTTAGCAAACCATTTCTCTTTCCATGTGTTAAGAAATAATGCTGATGCACTCTTCTCATCACCGTTGTTTAGTGCTTTGATTATGTCAGCTTTAATCTGTGGCTTATCACTCGGTATATTCTTAACAATGTTTGCGTACTTAACACCACCTTTGGTTTTAACTGTGTCTGAAGCTAAGTCGCCAGTTCCATTTAAAGCCTTAACTAAACCGGCTGCACCTGCAGGTCCTTGTTGATGTTGAAGATAGATTGCGAAATCATCATTACCAGCAACTGGATTAAATTTCTTTGCAGTGTATCCGGACACCGTCGAATTATCTATTGCAGCGTTTGTTGCTGCTGCTCCAGCATTTTCAGCTCTTGCTTTAGCTTCCTTAGCATTAGCTTCTATCTCGGCCTGTCCTATTGCCATAGCAATAACACCCATGTTATTCTCGTTGATATATTCGTTGAATGATTTTATCTTATTCATTATCTCTATACAGTTTTTTATTTATATTGTATATATCCGAAAAAAATTCACCTATTATTTTTTTATCTGTAAATGGTTTATTATATTTGCTTCATAATCAAAAACAAACAAAAAGATATGGCACACACACCTCCAACAGGAACAAGAAAACCGATGTCAGATGAAGCTAGAGCTAAGATAGCAGAGTCGGTAAGAGCAGCAGCAGCAAAGAAAAGAGAGGAGCAGGGGTTACCACCTCTCACTCCAAGTAACACACCAGCACCGGATTTCATGGAGCGTCCATTGGAATTGGTTCGTATGAGCGAACAAAACTTCCCGCCAGACCTATTCGTACCTCTAAAGACAGGTAAGCCGGTAGATTATCTATTCACCCCACAGGGAGGTGTACCTAAGGCATGTAACTTCATGCTTATCGGAGGACCAGGGGTTGGAAAGTCAACCGTATCGCTAGATATGCTATCGGATCTAGCTCTGAATGGTAACAAAGTTCTATTCATCTCGGCCGAAATGACACGTATTGACTTATATGGTTACGTTCAGCGTTTCCCTAAGTTTGGTGAGGTTGATATTTTATTCACCGGTGAGTACTGCGACAGCAACCCAAAAACCGTTATTGAGCAAGCTCTCAAGCCAGGTTACGATGTTGTCCTTATTGACTCCTTCGCTGAGGTACAGGAAGATATCAAAGATGTACTAAGACTAGGAACTTCCGGTGCGGAGAAGTGGTTGATTGATCTTATGCTTAGCCACAACCTTGGAGGAAATGATGCTTTAAAGAATACAACCTTCATAGCAATCCAACAGGTTACAAAAGGAGGTGTTTTCGTTGGTTCTAATAAGCTTAAACACAATACTACAGGTATGCTTGAATTACGCTTAGATAAGGACAGTGGCTCGCCATTCTTAATCTTTACAAAAAACCGTAGAGGACAAGCTGAAAAGAGAATGTTCTATTCGTTATCCGAAACTGGAGATGTAAGTTATGATCTTAAGCGTTTCAATAACGATGAGAATGCTAGAGAGGCATTGTCTCAGGAACGTGCATTAATCGAAGGTGAAGGAAATGCTTTTGATCAGATGTTTGGTTTTGGTGAAGGTAATGATGTAGATGAAGCTGGGTTATAAAAAACCCAGTTTTTATTTTTTTATCTTGTATCTTATTATTATATTTGCTTCATAATCAAAACAAACCAAAATGAAAAAATTCGAAACAATTTCACAGTCTCTATTTGATCAAAGATCAGCGGAGGCAATTTCAAAAACTCCTATCAGGAAAGAAGTTAGTCTGAAGGATATCGAAATAATAAAACCCAACACGCTAAAGGTTGAGGACAAACTTATCAGAATGAACAGCGATGCATTCAAGGGTATCTGTAAGGTGGTTGGTCTTCCTGTAGGTTTCGATAAGACTTTCTCCTCCGCATTTGGGGATAAGGCTAGACAGGCTTTAGTTAACCGGTTAAAGGTTGCTGTTCAGGCTAAAGGTGCTACAACCCTATCATTGGTTGTTAACCCCGACAGCAGGGAGATCGTTAGTGTACAGAAGGATCCTAGAGATCTTATCAGCAATCAGATCTTCATGGAGACAACCGGTCGTATCATTGACAAATACAACCTATCAGTAAACAACTTCTCAATTGGGGATAACGGGGGTGTGGTTATCAATGCATCCTCACCTAACAATTCCTGGGGTGTAAAGGGGTTAAGCGACGAGGATCATTATGGAGGTGTTACCTTCACCAATAACCCAGAGGGTGGCTTTAGGGTTTCACCATTCATGTACAGATTGATTTGTGCCAACGGTATGATTGGTACGGCATTCGACGAGAGCATGGCTCTTGGTCAAATGGACAGATACTCAATGGAAAGTTTCTGGGACAGATTAAATCTTTTAGCCGACAGAGGATTTCAACCTCTACAGTTTGAAGAGAAGCTAAGAGCAGCTATGAACACCAGAGCATCATTATTCGAGTTGGAGTCAACTCATGAAGCTCTAAGAAGATTTTCCGATGCGGAACATAAGGAACTAGAAGCTTGGGCACCTTTGCACGCAACAAGAGAACGTTTCCACGGTGCAAACATTGATACGATCATGTTAAACCCACAGCAAAAGAAGAGCGCTAAAACAGGAACAACAATCTGGGATCTAGTAAATGGAGTCACACATTTCGCTACCCACGATAACGGTATCAATATCAGTGACTACGACCGTCGTAGACTTCAGGTTCAGGCATCACAGTTACTAAGTAAAAAATATGATATGGCAAATATCATTTCGAGTCCTTATTAATGGCTAAGAAAACAAAGAAGATAATAAGAACAGATAACCAGGAGCAAAGAGAAGAGCTCCTGGTTATCATGCGTAAGAACTATCCGAAAGGGAAAGATGACTCACAGTATGAGTTCGTTTATAGTTTACCATCGGAGAGATTGGAACACTATATGCAGATGATGGATCCAACCAATACATAGTATGGGACTAACATACTATGCGTGCGAGGACTCGTGAGGCAAAAAATTCAATATTATTTTTTTATCTGAACAGTATTAATTACTTTTACAACCATAACCAAAAGGGATAAGAATGTTAGTAATTTTAAAAAGATCGGTATTTAAAAGATTTGGTGGTTACCTATCCAAAGGAGCAGTAACTGTATACAACGAGGATCTAGAATCAATCATGATGAATCCCAAATCATCAGCTAAGCCAGTTTGGCTAAATGTGGATGCAAAGAAAACGTTTACCCCAATGGAATGGGAAAAAGTAAAATGATCCGGTTTAATTTTTTTATCCGAGACAAATTTATTATCTTTGCTAAACACCAAAAATATAAACTATGTACACACTAAAAACAGCTTACGAAACATACAATGTCAGATTAAAGTTTGCTAAGTATAATAACGGCAGAACAGCTATAGAGCTAATTGATGTTGAGGATGGATGCCCAGTCATGATGGCGACGGTGAATTTACCAGAGACAGATCTCAACGAAGATGAGATTATCATAAAGAACTATTCGGAGAACGAAGGAGTACTGGAATTCCTTATTGAGAATGGTATTGTTGGTAATCCATTAAGAACAGTATCCTCAGGATGGATCACATGCCCAGTAGTTAAATTACTTAAAAAGAATTAAGATGGAAAACTTATCATTATCGACAACTTCCCCGGTGAGCGAGAGTTGTCTCCAACTCGGAAGTGGATCTTATCATGAATTCATCAATCTTGAAACCTCAGCCTTTATTAACCAGTTAAGAAGAGCTTTCGGTCCAGAACCTCAGGGATGTCAATTCAAGGTAACCAAAAATCCACATGACTTTGGAACCTATAGTGATGTAGAGATAGTCTTCGACGAGGACGACGAGGACGCTTCAGATTATGCATATGATGTGGAGAGTGAATTGCCAGAGTATTGGGATGATGAGGCCAAGGAGGAATTAATCCGAGGTGGTTACCCCGTTGCATTCGCAGAAAGCATTTAGATATGAACGGGGATCAATTGGTCGATGAAATGATAGAGACCGCAATGAGAAATAGAAGGGAATTGGTTTGGAACCGCACTTTGTATGATTCAGAATTTAGTAATCTGGATTCTCTAAAGGAGGGGTTGAAAAAGCTATCATCAACCTTTAGGGATCTAACAAAAACAATGGAAGCCCAGAAAATGGTTGACCTTGGGTACTTCAGAACTCTGGACGAAGCTTTACTAAGAAGAAATATCGAAGATGGTATAATAAACAATATTCATAATGCAACTCCAAAACAGTTGGATGCTATCACGAACAAATCGAAGGGATTCTTTGTATACTACAGAGACTTTTATAAAGAAATTGAATTTTTTAAAATACCCGAAAATGATAATTAATACTAGAGAGGAAGAAATTAGAATGGCTCAAATCTATATCGAGATGATTAGAACCTCCGGTAATAGAATTGAATTTGTGTATGATGCTAATGTTGACCATGAGGTAAAGGAGAGACCAAAGTTTCGAATGCTTAATGGACAAAGTTATGTTATACACCACAATAGTCATACCACTGAGAGATATAACGAATTCACTATGACCGGGAAATTTGATGGCGGATTCATGTCAATTAATTTTGGTATAGACAGGATGATTTGTATGGCTCCTTTCATAATCAATACATCATTCAAAAAAATTAATTAATTATTTTTTTATCTGAAACCGATTTTCTATATTTGCTCTATCAACAAACAAAAACAAAAAGATATGGGATTTTTTAGCTGGAAAACGTGCGATACAGGTGAATCAATTGCTAATGTGTATTCAGGGAAACCAATATACACTGTACATATGATCACACCTGATGGAAGAGTATTTACTGAGAACGAGTATGATGGTTACGGTGTATTTGGAGGAAAGGACTTCTGCGAATTACTTGCTGAACTAAATGGTCTTGGATCAGACCGAAGTGCAGGAATCGACCTTTGCTTCAAAAACAATCCAAATGGTGATAACACACCAGGAGTGATCTATCCTAAACTGGTAGAGAATTTAGAATCTGATGTGGTAGCTCAGTACAATAGCTTACCTAATCCAGAAACATGTGAAGCTCAGGGTTACTTCTACGGTGATGATGAGGAAGAGGATGAAGATGAAGATTGGGATGATGAAGATGAAGAAGAGGACGAAGAAGAATAGTTTGGTTGGTTGGTTATAGGAGATGGGCCTCGTGATGAGGTCCATTTCTGTTTATGCCGGTTGCTAAGAATTCCTACCTGGCAGGGAGGAAAACACCGTGGGTTAAAAATTATCTGATAATATTTTTTTATCCGAAACTGATTACTTATATTTGCTCTGTAACCAAAACAAATAGCATTATGGAAGTTAAAAAATTATTCTGTGTGGCTTTCACCGGTCAGGAAGATTGGGACAACCCAACAATCTTACACATTAGAACAACTGATAGAGATTCAGCATTAAAGATAGCTTTGAATAAAATTGGATTCACCGAAGAGGCAGCTGACTCAATGGAGGAGGAAGGACTCAATGACTATCTGGTAATCGAAGTTGATGATATAATTGAAGAATAATTTTTTTATCTGAAAAGGATTAATTACATTTGCTTTATAACTAATTAAAACTAAAAAGACATGTCAACACGTTCAAGAATTGGAATCGAAAAAGAAGATGGTACTATTTTATCAATCTACTGTCACTGGGATGGTTATCCGTCACACAACGGTAAAATCCTATTAGAAAGCTACAAGGACAAAGAGAAAGTCTTAGGTCTGGTTGAATTGGGAGCAATCTCATCACTACAAAAGAATTTAACTCCACAGGAGAATCTTCATCACACTTTTGAATCACCAGCTCCGGACGTGGTGGTTGCTTACCACAGAGACCGAGGTGAAGGACTTGATGCTCCAAGAGCTAATGCTTCTTTGGCAGCTTTTGCAAAATCTGACTTCGAACAGTATGGTTACATATTCACCAAAGAGGGTCAATGGAAAATAACATACGGAGCTGGAAGGGTTGAAGACCTAACTCCGAAGATGTGCGGAATGGAATAAAAATATTTGTTTGGTTGGTTAGAAGAAGGGTTCGGATTTTGTCCGGCCCTTTTTCGTGTTTTGTGAATTCGACAAATTCCTACCTGGCAGGGAGAAGAACACCTCGGGATATAGTATGGTAGTAACATACCACGCTCGCATGCACGTTCCCACGCAAATTTTTTTTTATCTCGAATCTTTTTATTATATTTGTACACCAAACTAAATAACATCACTATGAAAGATTTACTTACAGCCACCAAAGAGTGGTTCCGCGAAAACTATTCCTATGTGGAATTACAACAATTACCTGATATTGAAATCATATCATTTCTGAATCTATCCCATGTCCAATTTAATAATGATGGATCACCAACAACATTCTCCCTGAAGATGAATCTACTTTATGATTATGTTGTTTCACAAGACCTAGTAGATGTCCAAGAATAAGAACAACGGTGTTTATCGCGCTAAGTCCGTTTACAGTAAGAAAGATTTCTACTTTGTGTTTGGACAGATCCATGAAACGGTCGACGGTGTTCCCATGAAAGACAGATGGGTTAGAGTAAGAGCAAAGAATGATGTTATCGCAACTGAAATATTCAGAAACGAATTTACTTCCAAGTATATGCCCTCGGTGGAATCATGGAGTAGAATCATTCCAAATCTTTATTCGGATCACAGAGAGGTATTTCCTCTGGGTGAATACATGTCTTTTGAACAAAAATATTCCATGTAATATTTTTTTATCTGAATCGGATTTCATATATTTGCTTTATAACCAAACAACAAAAAGATATGTCAGTATTAAAAAACATTTCCCACGAGGTATTAAGAAACAGATTAAGAGAAGGAACAGTTACTTTCTCTTTTAGAAAAACGGATGGCTCACTAAGAAGAGCATTAGGAACTTTGGATTCTTCTAGAATTCCAGAATCAGGAAAGCCAAAAGGCGGAAGTCCACCTCCAGGAGTAACAACATTTTTTGATTTGGAAAAATCAGCTTGGCGTTCAGTTTCCTACACACAGGAAATATGGGTTGATTAACCCGCCACTTTCATAGTTTAGATTTAGACGAAGAAGGTCTGGAGAAATCCAGGCCTTTTTTGTTTCCAATTGTTGTTTTCTGGTGTAGCAGTAGGGAAACACCGTCGGCAACGGTAAGTCTAAAAGTGAGTAGTGAAATTGTCTAAAAGTGAGTAGTGAAAATTAATTAGAATACTATTTTTTTATCCGACAAAAATTTATTATATTTGCTATGTAACCAAAAATAGATACTATGAACAAACATGAAGTAATTGGAAAAGTAAGAACTTATTTAACAACAACCGGAATTGAGGAAGGATCGGATTACGTGATAAGTCTTCAAGGTCCAACAATTATTCCAACTGAAGCATCCTCTGATAGATTCACTGATGAGGTCAAAGATGAGGTCGGTAAGTTGGGAGGAAAATTTTTATAAAGATACAATCCATTTTAAATTAGAAAGGTCTGGAATTCCAGACCTTTTTTGTTTCCAACATTTTTCTGGCGGAAACACCGTCGCCGACGGTGTGGAGCATCTGCACAACCTGATGGTCTGAAAATAAAAAATTATTTAGCAACTTTAACGTTTGGTATCGTTGCTATCTAAAAGAGAATCATTATATTTGTTATAACCAATTAATAACATCGATATGAGCAGAGAACAATTTTTAGCAATGAGAAAGGATTTCATTAACCTAATGGAAATTCTAAAAAGAGAACACCAAGCATTTCAGATTATTAAGTCTGAGAATATTGAAGTAAGAATTTGTTTAAACTAATCACATACAATATGACATCAACAACCGAAGCAGCAAAAACAAGAGATGAGCTATTGGAGCAGCTTAATAACATAATGGAAAGATTCGATTTCGAAAAGGTTCATGCTTACATGAAGCTAACCAATTGGAAATGGCTCGATGAGGTTCCCTCGGTGAATAATCTGAGAACAACAGCAGAAAGACTTCTATATGATGTTATAGTTTCTGACTCACCAACCACAACATCAGGTACTGGAGGATTCACAGCATCCAAATTCACTTGGGGAATAGAATTAGCATTCTCTATAGAAGTTAGAAAAAGTTTCTAAAAAAATATCTGGTTTAATTTTTTTACCAGAACAGGAATAGTTATCTTTACATCGTTAATCAATTAAAACAAAAAGACATGAGCAGATTAAGAGACCCAAAAACAGGAAGATTTCTTCCTAAGAATGCAGGACCACAAGCTTCAGCATCAGCAAGCACTTTAACATTAGGACAGAAGATCCACAAAGTGCTTACCTCAGGTATGAAGGTGTTTGGTAAAAAGGACATCTCAGGTAAACCAACCTCCATGCCACAGGGTTCGGCGGTGGTCTTGGAGAAGACATCAGAAATTGGACCAACAGGTACCCACGTGGTCAGAGTTAAAAAAGAAAACTCTTCACGAACATTCTACACAACAGAAGAAGAAGTTTAGAAAGATTCAAGATTAAGAAAAGGAGACTTTGTAATAAAGTCTCCTTTTTTTGTGGGCTAACTCCAAGAATTCCGATCGGGCTGCGGGGAAACACCGTCGCCAACGGTGAAAGAGACTGTCAACATCTTGACAGTATCCTGTACATCTACTGAACATATGTTCAACATCTTTTTCACCGTTGGTGATAATAATTATCCATATTATTTTTTTATCTGAATCAGATTACTTATATTTGCTCTGTAACCAAACAACAAAAAGATTATGACAGCAGAAAAGTTTTTAAAATCAAAAAAATATCCATCATTCAATAATGCAGGAGGTATAGGGATAGGTTATTGTCATCAGGCAATGATTGAATTTGCTAAGTTTCATGTTGAAGCAGCATTAAAAGCAGCAGCATCAGAAGCCTATACAAAAGACGTTCCGTATACGGATGATGTGGAAGTAGATTCGGAATCAATCTTAACAGCTTACCCGTTAGAAAACATTAAGTAAGAAATAAACTTACAAATAATTTTTTTATCAGAGTAGGATTCGTTATATTTGCTCTGTAACCAAACAACAAAAAGATTATGAATCACGAAAACTGTGAAAGATGCAAAACCCCGACAGAGGGAACAACCATCATGTCGATGTTTAATACACAAGTAATCTGTATACCTTGTAAGGAAGAGGAGAAAGAAAATCCGAGGTATGCTGAGGCTGTTGAAGCTGAAAGAAAGGCAGTTATGAACGGAGATTATAATTTTAAAGGAATTGGCCTATAATTATTTTTTTATCCGAACTTAATAAATTACTTTTACTTCATAATCAAACACAGATAAAAACATGAGCAATCTATCAAAAAGAGAGAAAATAGAATTAAAGGTAAATCTTGCAGTTGCAAATTACTTTAATGAAAATATGATTTCAACCAGAGTGCCTTTCCATATCATAGCAGATAAGGAAGCAGTTGGTCACATCATTAATATCGGAACAAGTATAATGATGAATCGACTTGGTATCGATACTTATCCTGGAAGTTTCGTAAAGGCAGTCTTGGGCAACGACCTTAATGGAGCATTCTCCAGAGCGGATCACATCAATTCGCAGGTGTTGGGATTCTACACCACAATGATGAATAACCTAAGTATCAATATCACGAATGAAGAAATTGAAGAGTTAAAAGTATAGTTTGTTTAGTTTGGTTGGTTAAATGTGGAAGAGGCCTCGTGTATGCGAGGTCTTTTTTTGTGGGCTGATGCTAAGCAACAGCACTACATCAAAACACCGTTGCCGACGGTATTAATGCTCTTTCACATGGATATATAGAATAAAAATATATAAATAAATGAAACATATTAAAATTTTTGAAGGTTATACACCGAAAAGTAGATGGTCCACTATCGCAGTATTCCTTGCAATACCTGCTGATAACGCTAGCTTACAGACATCTTATCTTAAAGAAAGAACTGGTAAACCAGGTGACTCTGAGAATTCAATGACCAAAGCTGATTACATGGTAAGAGGTATAGGTTCCTTACTTTCGTCTATTGAAGAAGCTGGTTTAGATTCAAGATATAATGGTGCTATTGGAAAAGCAATGGCTGCTTTAAAACCTGCGATTACAAAGACAAAAGAATATCAATTTCCTAAGGCGAAATAATAACAGAATAATTATTAAAAGGAAAGACTCACATGATGAGTCTTTTTTTGTGACCTGATGCTAAGCAACAGCACTACATCAAAACACCGTTGCCGACGGTGTTATTCCAAGAGAGCAGTAGTTGGAAACCTGCTGGAGAAGTAGTTGGAATAAGAGTGGTAAGCACCGGGGATTCCTATATATAGTATGGTAGTAACATACCACGCTCGCATGCATAAAGATGAGGAGTTATTTTTTTATCTGAAAACTATATCTTATATTTGCTTAGTAATTAAAAAGGAATCAATGGAAGAGATTAGAGACATTAACGATAGGGTACTTAAAAATCTGGATGTTATTGACCTTCACCAAACAGTCAACGGTGAAAACCTATTCATTGTGGCAGACTTGGAAGCCAAGGACATTCGCTACTTTCATAATCCCTCATTGAAATACGAATACT
>Ga0209599_10000706_pt1 | contig 19768 bp, 16 predicted proteins | sample Shrwel_input2_FT_FD_187534 | JGI IMG/M metagenome (GOLD analysis project Ga0209599, IMG submission 187534) | Subsurface microbial communities from deep shales in Ohio, USA - Utica-3 well 1 S input2 FT (SPAdes) (version 2) ... | reverse complement strand
ATACGAAGTTAGAAGTTATATTGAAGAAAAAATAGGGAAACAATATTTAAATGAAGTCTACGGAATTTATGATACAGTAGCTCAAATAAATTTTGAAGTTTTACCCAATCAATTTGTTTTAAAAGGAACACATGGCTCAGGATACAATATTATTGTTAAAAATAAAAATGAACTAAATCTTGAACAAACCAAAAAAAAATTAAACCAATTTCTATCCGATAACTATTATCACAGATTTCGTGAGGCAATTTATAAAAAACTTCCACCGCGAATTTTAGTCGAAAAATATATATCAGAAATTGATAGTGATTCTCTCATAGACTATAAATTTCATTGTTTTCACGGAGAACCAAAATATGTTTTTGTTCAAAAAAACAAGTCTGAAAATTTAAGAAAAAGTTTTTATGACTTGAATTGGAATAAGGTGCAGCCTGAAAAATATATAACCGCTTTTTCAGAAGCGAACTTTGAAAAACCAGATAATTTTGACGAAATGATACAAGTTGCAAAAAAATTATCTGAAGGCTTTATTTTTTTGCGGGTAGATTTGTATTCCGTTGGTAACAAAATTATTTTCGGGGAACTCACTTTCTTCTCTAACGCAGGATTAATAAGAAGTTCAATTGAAAAATTTAATACCGAATTTGGGGAGTTAATACAATTACCTAAAAGCACAAAAATGCGTTAAGAGTAAGGTTTTAATTCAATATTCAAGTTACTTTTTTAAAGTATATTGAATTAATCCCCAGTTAACTTCAAATCCTTTTGCCGTTTTTTCTATCCCCAAAATATCACGAACTCCTTCAAAAATAATTGTGTCACTAGCTTTGTCTAACCCAAAAAAGAGCTTAAAAAAACGAATCATTTCAGTTTGATTTTGAAATAAAAAAGGATAATCATTATACTGACAGTTGATTATTTTATTTTGAATATTAGGATATTCTTCGAAATAATTTTGATAAAAAAAATTGCCTCGATGCCCCAAAGAATTGTACTCATTTAAAAAATTATTTAAAAAAAAGTCAACATTAGAGCCTTTTTTTACATCCGCAAAAATAAAATTTCTATCTTTTTTAAGTACTCTTAAGCATTCTTCTACAAATAATGGCACATTTTTTAGGTGATGCATTCCGCTTAGAGAAAAAATAGCATCGAAAGAATTTGATTCGAAAGGTAATTTTTCTGGACAAACAAGTTGTATGTCGTCATTTTTGAACCCTTCAGAAAAATCTGTAGAAAAAATAGTGACATGTTCTGGCAAATATTTTTTTAAGTAACCACCCCCTGATGGAATGTCTAAAACCATCGTTACATCTGAAAAATTAGTATTTGAAATTAATGATTTGAATTCGTTAATTCTGACATTAGGATATTCCTGCATTGCAAGATGATAGTCTTTAGCTCTATTTTGAAAAAGTATATTATAATCATTCATTTTGAAAATATTTTAATGCGAATCCATAGAAATCGGGTTATGTTTCTAATTTCAAAGTTGAAAACGAAAATAATACATTTGCCACTTAATTATAAAAAAAATGCTATTAAAATAAGTTTTCAATAGCATTTTTTAATCTTAGTTAAACTTGTGTTAATTTAGACTCTTCCGTCTTTAATTTCTTCAACAATTTCTGGATTCAATAAGGTTGAAATATCCCCAAAATTAGAAAAATCGCCTTCAGAAATTTTGCGTAAAATACGACGCATAATCTTACCTGAACGGGTTTTTGGCAAGCCCGAAACAAACTGAATTTTATCTAATTTGGCAATAGGTCCGATTTGATCTGAAATTAATTGGTTGATTTCTTTAGCTAAGTTATTTCTATCACGACTTTCTCCTACTTCTTTCAAAATAATAAATCCATAAAGTGCGTTTCCTTTTACATCATGCGGGAAACCAACAATAGCACTTTCAGCAACCGCTGGATGTTCATTAATAGCGTCTTCAATAGGGGCAGTTCCTAAATTATGTCCTGAAACAATAATAACATCATCTACCCTACCCGTAATTCTATAATAACCTACTTCATCTCGTAAAGCACCGTCACCAGTGAAATATTTACCTGGAAATGCAGTAAAATAAGTTTCTTTATATCGTTGGTGATCGCCCCAAATGGTTCTGGCAATACTTGGCCATGGAAACTTGATACACAAGCTACCGGTGACTTGATTGCCTTCAATTTCGTTTCGCAATTCATCCATTAAAACGGGTTGAATACCAGGTAAAGGCAACGAAGCATAAGTTGGTTTTGTAGGAGTTACAAACGGAATTGGCGAAATCATAATACCTCCTGTTTCGGTTTGCCACCAAGTATCAACTAACGGGCAGCGCTTCCCTCCTACATGATCGTTATACCAGTGCCAAGCTTCTTCGTTTATCGGTTCACCAACACTTCCAATAACTTTTAAAGAACTTAAAGGAAAACGTTGTACATAATCTAAACTTTCTTTGGCTAAAGCTCGAATGGCTGTTGGAGCCGTGTAAAATTGTGTGACATTATGCTTTTCGATAACTTCCCAAAAACGACTAAAATCGGGATACGACGGTACGCCTTCAAAAAGTACTGTTGTGGCTCCATTTAATAACGGACCGTATAAGATGTAAGAATGTCCAGTGATCCAACCAATATCGGCAGTACACCAAAAGATATCATTTTCGACATAATTAAAGACATTTTTGAAAGTATATCCCGTATATACCATGTATCCAGCAGTAGTATGCAACATTCCTTTTGGCTTTCCGGTAGATCCCGAGGTATACAAAATAAACAGAGGGTCTTCTGAATCCATGATTTCGGCAACATTATTATCTAAAGCTTTATCTAATAATGGCTGCAACCAGATGTCTCTGTTTTCTTGCATTGGAATGTCTTCATTGGTTCGTTTCACCACCAATACTTTTTTTACCGAAGGACATTTTTGTAATGCTTCATCTACAATCCCTTTTAAATCGATAGTTTTATTACCGCGATACCCACCATCAGAAGTGATGACCATACTACACTCGCAATCTTGAATTCTTGCTGCTACTGCCGATGCAGAAAACCCTGCAAATATTACGGAATGAATGGCACCAATTCGCGCACAAGCCAAGACAGCTACTGCTAATTCAGGTATCATAGGTAAATAGATACAAACGCGATCTCCTTTTTTAACGCCTTGTTCTCTAAGAACATTAGCCATTTTAGAAACTCTTTTGTACAGTTCGTTATACGAAATATGAAGGGCTTCTTCTTCGGGATTATTGGGTTCAAAAATAATAGCAGTTTTATCGCCTTTTCTGGCTAAATGACGGTCTATACAGTTTTTGGTAATGTTAACTTTACCATCCACAAACCATTTGAATTCTGCTTCCTGCATGTTGACATCAAAAACTTTGTCCCATTTTTGATACCAAACGAAATTTTCATCGGCAATTTTATCCCAAAACTTTTTAGGCTCTCTAACCGATTTTTTATACATTTTAAAATAATGCTCTAAATCTTTTATGGTGTAATAACTCATTGTATCGCTATATTATATTACTAATGGTATGTAAATATAACTAATCTATATGTGTTAAAAATATTTTTATTGCTAAATAGATATAGTTAATATTATCTTTTATTTAATGTTGTAAATGCCAATTGAATGCTTTTCAAATTCAATTCTAATTTCCTCTATTATAGCTTCATCGTCGATAGTAGAAGGGATTTGAAAACTAACACCATCAGCAATACTTTGCATTAATTTTCTGAGTATTTTCCCCGACCGTGTTTTGGGTAATCGTTGCACCACCACTACATCTCGTAAGGAGGCTACAGCGCCTATTTTATCTCTAACCAATTGCACAATTTCGTATTGTATTTGAAAATGTTCTATCTCTTCTCCTGTTTTTATAACTGCTAAAGCTAGCGGAATTTGTCCTTTCAGAGCATCATTAATCCCGATAACCGCACATTCGGCTACTGATGGATGAGCTGCTACAACTTCTTCCATTTCTGCAGTTGACAAGCGATGCCCAGCAACATTAATTACATCGTCTACTCTTCCGGTGATAAAAACATAACCTTCTTCATCTTTAAATCCGCCGTCGCCAGAGAAATAATAGCCTGGAAATTTATCCAGATAACCCTTTTGGAAACGTTCATGATCGTTCCATATATCAAGCATCATTCCAGGTGGCAAAGGTAATTTAATTACTACGTAACCTTCTTGTGTTGGGGCTAACTCCTGACCATTTTCATTAAAAATTCTGATATCATAACCTGTAACTGGTTTTCCTGAAGAACCCGGTTTAACTGGTAAAAACTCCACTCCCATCATATTCGCAATCATGGGCCAACCCGATTCAGTTTGCCACCAGTGATCAATAACTGGTATTGAAATATGTTTTTGATACCATTCCAAAGTAGCAACATCACAGCGTTCACCAGCTAAAAACTGTGTTCGAAGACTGCTTAAATCATATTGTTTTATAAAATCTCCGTTAGGATCCTCTTTTTTAATGGCTCTGATGGCCGTAGGTGCAGTAAACATTACATTAACCTTATGTTCTGAAATGATTCTCCAGAAGGTTGAAGCATCTGGTGTTTTTACTGGTTTTCCTTCAAATATGATAGACGTATTTCGGTTGAATAATGGTCCGTAAATCGTATAACTGTGCCCAACAGCCCATCCAATATCGGAAGCAGCCCAGAACACTTCATCTTGTTTTATACCATAAATATATTGCATTGAAAATTTAAGTGCTGTAGCATGTCCTCCAGTATCTCTGACAATCCCTTTCGGTTTTCCAGTGGTTCCCGAAGTATATAAAACATATAACGGATGAGTAGCTTCTACTGGAACACAAGGAGTTTCTTCAGATCCATACACTATCGCATCATAATCTACATCGTATTTTTTAAAAGGAATCCGTGCACCTAATTTACGGTTAAAAACAATGACTTTTTTTGGTTTGTGTGTTGCTAATGCAATAGCTTCGTCTACTAAAGGTTTGTAAGCAATTAATCGGTCAACTTCAATTCCTGAAGATGCAGTAATAATCAGTCTTGGTTTACAATCATTTATTCTGATTGCTAGTTCGTGTGGTGCAAATCCGCCAAAAACAACCGAATGAGTCACTCCAATCCTCGCACAGGCCAACATTGCAAAAGCGGCTTGCGGAATCATGGGCATGTAAATTACAGCAGTATCTCCTTTTTTTAAACCTAAAGAGACCATTCCGCCTGCTAATTTAGCGACTTCGGTTTTGACTTCGTTGAAGGTGTATTTTTTGACTGTTTGCGTTACGGGAGAATCATATATCATGGCAACAGCATCGCCAAAACCATCTTGAATGTGTTTGTCTAAGGCTAAATAGCAGGCATTTAGTTTTCCGTCTTGAAACCAAACAGGATAACCGTTAGTATCTTCGGAAAGAATAATAGAAGGCTTGCTGTACCATTCGATTGCATTCGATTGCTCTTCCCAAAATTTTTCAGGATTAGCGATACTTTCTTTATATAAATCGTTATAATTCATAGCTGTTTTGTATTAATCTTTCAGTAATTCGTTGACTTGTTCTACAATTTTTTTGATTGAAAAAGGTTTAGTCATGTAGGCATCTGCACCAAGTGATAGCCCTTTTTCAATATCACTTTCTTTGTTTTTTGCCGATAAAAAAATGACTTTAGTATGCTTTAAATGAACATCTTTTTTTATGTGTTCTAAAGTAGCATACCCATCTACCATGGGCATCATTACATCTAAAACAATCACATCTGGAATGTTACTTTTCAAGATATCTAAAGCCTCTTGACCATCACGGGCAATAAATACTTGAAAATTATTTTTCTTAAACGTATATTCTAAAGACATTACGATGTTTGGCTCGTCATCTACTATTAAAATCTTTTTCATGCTTTTAGTATTCAATTTTATTTTTTGGAAGTGTAAACCCAATGCAAGCTCCTTTTGTACTTGGTTGTACCCATATTTTTCCTTTGTGATGTTCTACAATTTGTTTGCAAATAGCCAACCCTAAACCACTTCCCACCGGTTTTTTTATATTCTGGTTATTTGATTGGTAAAATTTGTCAAATATTATTTCAAAATCAGCGGTTGGAATTCCTTTCCCGTTGTCTTGAATTAAAGTCACAATTTGGTCGTCCTTCTCCGTAACTTGTACAATAATCAAACCCTGTGTGTCGGGACAAAATTTTATGGCATTGGATAATAAATTTGTTATGACTTGAATGATTCTATCTTCATCATAAAAGGCTTTAACGTTGTTTTTACTTTCTATATGAACCGTAATATTTTTATTCTTAATGAGTTGTTGCAAAGGCTCTATGGACTTTTCAATTGTTTTTACAAGGTTATTAATTGTAGGATGTATGGTTTGTTTACCGGTTTCAAATTTTTCTAAATCCAAAATTTTATCAATCAGTCGGTTCAAACGATCGGATTCAGAAATTATGTTTTGAAGAAACTGTTTTTTTAATACTTCAGGAATTTCATCATCATCGTGTAAGATTTCACTTGCGGCTCTAATAGCGGTTATTGGAGTTCTTAATTCGTGTGTAACCGTATCTAAAAATTCATCCTTTTGTTGGTCCTTTTTTACCAACGATACATTTGCTTCTTGCAATTTTGCCGAAATTTCTTGAAGCTCTCTAGAGGTTTCCGTCAATTTTTTATTGATAATAATGTTTTCTTTCGATTCTTCTAAAATCTTTAAAACTTCGGGAAGTGTAATTTTTTCTTCTTTTACAACACTGGAAATTAATATCCTAGCTGATGCCGTTCCAATATGTCCGGTTAATAGATTTTCAGAAAATTTAATCAATCGTGCATCTGCTAACTCTTGGTTTTTGTCGACATTGTATTTGACGTTAAAAATAGTCATGGCTCGACGAGTTCGTTCTTCTCCTAAAAATCGAATTAAAACTTTTTCAATATCATTACGATAAGCCGTTCCTTTCCAAATAAAAGCATTTTCGTGATTGGTACTGTACTTATGGATATCTACAAACATTTCGGCATAATTGCGTTCACGGTAATTTCCTTTAAAACTCACTGAAACTGCAAAATAAGTAAAAGAATTAAACAACAAACTCCAAAATAAAGCATGCGGAACTGGTTGTAAATAGTCTAAACCAAATAATTGAAAAGGTTTTAGGGTTGAAATTCCTAAAAAACCTTCCGAAATAAAAGTACTTTCTTGATTACTGATTCCTATTGTATATGGAATTAATAGTGTATAAATACAAATTATAAACCCAACTAAAATACTATAAATGGCGCCTAAACGAGAGCCTCTCCTCCAAAACAAAGCCCCAAAAAAAGCAGGTGCTAATTGTGCAATAATGACAAAAGCAACCAAACCAATAGAAACCAAACTATAATCCAATCCGAAGAAGCGGTAGATGAAATAAGACAAAATAATTAAAGTAAAAATGCCGAACTTTCGACTATTGACAATTTTTCGACTGCTGATGGTTTGTTCGTCACTTTTTAGTTTTCCGAGTAAATTGTACGGAATTAACACGTTGTTGGTTAACATGGTTGACAATCCTATAGACGAGACCACTATCATAGAAATAGCCGCCGAAAATCCGCCAAGGAAAACTATTACGGTTAAGGTTTTATTATTAAAGAATTGAGGAATTAATAAAGAATAGGCATCCGAATTTACAGATTGTCCATCAAATAAAATATTACCCCCCCAAGCAATAGGGTACACAAATAAATTGAAAATTAAAAGATACAACGGAAACAACCAAACCGCAGTATTGATGTGGTTCTCCCGATTGTTTTCTATCACCGATACCTGAAATTGTCTAGGTAATAAAAAAATGGCAAACATAGAAAGTAGGCACAACAAAAACCAATTGATGGCCTGAGGCAATCCTCCAATGGTATTTTTTGCTCTAAAATTCTCCAGCAAAGAAGCTTTTTGATAAATATCATCAAAACCATCAAAAACAAAATAGGTCACATAAATTCCGATGATTACGAAGAAGATTAGTTTTAAAACACTTTCCATCGCTACAGCCGTTACAATTCCTTTTCTTTTTTCGGACGCATCAACATAACGAGTACCATAATACGATGAAAACAAGGCGAGAGCAATGGCGACATAAGTCGTTGTATCATTAAAAATTAGAGAACTGGTATCGGTTTTGGTTACGATATGAAAAGTTTCTGAAATGGCTTTAAGCTGTAAAGCGATATAAGGTAAAATACCCGTCAAACAAATTACAGTAACGATAGCTCCTAAAAACCGACTGTTTCCGTAGCGAAGGGAGATAAAATCGGCAATACTTGAAATTTTATTGACTCTTGAAATTCTGATAATTTTTTTGAGAATTAAAATCCAAGAAGGCGCAACAATTATGGGGCCTAAATAAATAGGCAGATACCCTAAGCCGCTTTCGGCAGCTACACCAATGCTTCCGTAGTAGGTCCATGCGGTACAATAAACCGCCAATGATAAAGTATAAACGTACGGATTGTTGGTCCATTTACTGTTTCCTTTTTTTTCTGCCCAATGAGCAATGAAAAATAAAACCGCCAAATAGCCTGTTAAAATTATTAAAAGTGCAATACTACTCATGGTAACGTTTTACAATTAATAAGGAAACTAAAATAGAAAGTAGCCAAATGAAGAAAAAGTAAATGTAAATTGATGGAAAGCCAATAAAATTTTCAGAAGAATCAAATAATAAAACGATAGGAAGATTTAATCCTATAAGTAGTACAATGGATACAATTACTAATTTTTGTTGGTGTCTTTTTTTCATTTTATTTTAAAGACTTAAAAGCATTTATAACAAACTTAAAGCCCTTATGAAATAAGAGCTTTAAGTGATGTTAGATTTTGATTAATCTTCATATTCATCGGTTATAGCATACCAGCCAAATATCGTTAAACCCGTTACCACCATTGGCAGAAGAATAAAGAAAACAATAATTCCAAAAACCAAATCGTCTTGTTTCCCGGAAGTTAATTTTCCTCCAAATATTCCAATACTATAGTAGGCCACTGCAATGGCTAAAGCAATCCAAACAATTCCTAAATATTTTTTTATTGTGTTCATAATTTTTGGTATTAGTCGTGAAGCGTATTAATTTTTTTATCGATATAAATCATTCCAATTACAAAGCAAACCGCTGCAATACCAATTGGATACCAAAGTCCTTCCAAATAAAATTGAGGATCACCAGCATCTTTAGCCGAAGTTACAAAATAAGTTGAAATAGCAGGAAGTAATCCTCCGAAAATTCCGTTTCCAACATGGTAAGGAAGCGACATAGAAGTATATCTAATTTTTACTGGGAACATTTCTACCAAGAAGGCAGCAATAGGACCATAAACCATCGTTACAAATATCACCTGAATGAAAACCAAAAAGACCAACATCCATTTATCGCTGCTATTTATCGTTTTAGTAACTTTTGTTTCTACTCTGTCTTTTCCTTTGTCATCTACCATTACTTTTCCATGTTCCAGGTGAATGGTTTTAATTTCTTCCACCAATGTACCATCAGCAAATTCTTTTGTTGTAGTATAAATTGAGTCTAGCTTAGAGGCATCTATTTCCTTAACAGAAGGAACTATTTTGGTTTTCGCTACCAATTCTGTTTTTAAGGTTAAATCGGTAGTGGTATACATTGCTTTGTAAATTGGACGGTAGGCTAATATAGCAATCAGCATCCCTCCCATCATAATGTATTTACGACCTACTCTATCACTTAACCAACCAAAGAAAATAAAGAAAGGAGTTCCAAGTACTAAAGCAATACCCAAAAGCATGTCTACTTGAGAGGAATCGACACTCATAACTGTCTTTAGAAAATTCATGGCATAAAATTGTCCGGTATACCAAACCACTCCTTGTCCCATGGTCGCTCCGAACAGGGCTAATAGAACAAATTTTAAATTGTATTTGTTCCCAAAACTTTCTTTTAAAGGGTTTGTGGTAGTTTTCCCCTCAGCCTTAGCTTTTGCAAAAACGGGAGATTCGTGCATATTTTTTCGAATTAAATAGGAAACCAAAACCATTAGGATAGATACCCAAAACGGAACTCTCCACCCCCACTCGTCAAAAGCTTCTTTTGATAAAACACTTTTGGTTAAAAGAATTACCATTAACGAAATAAATAATCCCACAGTAGCAGTCGTTTGAATCCAAGAAGTCCAATATCCTTTTTGTCCTGCTGGAGCGTGTTCAGCCACATAAGTAGCCGCACCGCCATATTCACCACCCAGTGCCAAACCTTGTAATAAACGAAGGATTAATACTAACAAAGGCGCCATAAAGCCAATGGTTTCATAACTCGGTATGCATCCAATTAAAAAAGTTGCCCCTCCCATTAAAAGTAAAGTCACCATGAATGTATATTTTCGTCCAATTAAATCCCCTAAACGTCCAAAGAATAAGGCTCCAAATGGTCGCACCACAAAACCAGCGGCAAAAGTGGCTAACGTGGATAAAAAGGCTGCCGTTGGATTATCGGAAGGGAAAAATTTAGTAGATATTACTACGGCCAAACTTCCAAAAATGTAGAAGTCATACCATTCAATCATCGTACCCATTGAGGAAGCTGAAATGACTTTCCAAATTCCTTTTGTTGATTTATTACTCATAAATATAATTTTAAATTGGTTAGTTAGTTTAGAAAGAATATGCACACGAGACCATAAATCTGGTGTTATTCACATCTCTTTGGTTTAGATCGGCAGCGCCATCTCCGTTGGCGTTTAAATCACCCCAAGTTGCCTTAGTGTATTCAATTTCAGGAGTGACTCTAAATTTATTTTGTTTAAAATCGACTCTTCCTGATACACGCATCACATTATCAACTACTCTATTACCCGTTACGCCACGCATGTAATATTTGGCTGTTTCGCCTGCGGCTAAAGTTCTAGAAGTTCCATTATTTGAAGTATATCCGAAGAATAATCCTGGTGCGACTTTTTTACCGTTTCCTGCAAGATCAATCCAAAAAGCCGATGTTTTAGACGCTTCATATTGCTCTACTTTGTCCGAAGCATTGTAGCCAACAAAACCGCCCAACATTACTAAACTTTGCAAATTAGTTCCAGAAATTCCATAGGCCTTCACTAAAAAAGTATCGTTAGAATATTTTAAATAGGCCATAAATGAACTGCTGTTTACTTTTTCTAATGTGGGTACTTTAACATTTGAAGGAGTTAATGTAAACTCGGTTAAAGGTTGTAAGGTTTTAATTTCGGCACCTACACCACCAATCCAGTTTTTATTTTTAAATTGTAGTTGTCCGTGAAAACTGGGTAAGGAAGAATTAATAGAAGCTGAATTTTGAGTTCCGATGGTTGCCACAGTAGCTGTAAACTCTCTTTCTTTATAGGCTGTAACAGCAAATGATAAATCTTTGGTAAGGTTGTATTTAAGTCTTACTTGGGTTGCCCATCCAAACGGATTAAATAGAATTCCTGTATTAAAATTTGCAACACCAGGAAATACTTCTGGAATAAAAGTCGGATACCATGTTTGTCCCATGGTTAAAGAAGTTTTACTCCACTCCATATTCACAAAAGCATGACGTAAACGCAACAAGCCTATAGAAGAACCTTCAACATTTCCGAAGAAATCACCTTCTAAAGTTCCACTCATTTTAGCTCCCCAAACATTAGGACCTTTGACTTTAGTCCCTAGTCTCGAAACTACCGATAAGAAATTGGATGAGCCTACAGCATTAAAATCATTACCTACTGAGGGAGCATCTAACGGATAGAGATTTAAGTTTCCTTCTCTAACTTGGGATGACTTTCGGGTGTCCCACATATAGTCGGTTCTAATAAAACCGTAAAGACTAACTTCCCATTCCTTTTCTGGAGGAACTTCCGGGGTTGTTGGTGTTGTCTGTGAATAGCCAGAGAAAGCTATCATGAACAAACAAGAAAGAATACTTTTTTTCATAATCATTCAAATTGGTTAGATTTTGATTTGTTAATCGAATTTGGAAAAAATAACCAATGAAAAAAATTATGATATATATATGTGTTAACTAACTATAGTTAATCTTTAAAACGCTCCCATTTAATGAGCATAAATTTATCTCCCAACTCGGTAATAATCATACCAGCTCCCGATAATTGCTCTTTGTTTTTTAGGTATTCCACCAGTTCTAAATGGTTAAAAATCTTATAAGTGGGATGGTAATTGGGATGAGGAGGTTTTTTAATTTTAAATTCTTTAACCCAATTACTTATTGAAACATGGGAAACGCCTATAATTCGTTCAATTTCCCTAAAACTTAACCCTTCTAAATACAGTTGCAAAGCCTTGGTGACATAGTAATCGTCTATCTTTTTCCCCAATTTATTAACTGTAAAAAAATAGTTACAGGATTTACACAAATACCGCTGTCTGTCTTTGATGACACCGCTTTTTACGATTTTTGTGTTTTGACATTTCGGACAGCTTAAAATATCCATATATATAAAATTTGCATAAATATACTAATTTAGCAAATATACAAAACAAAATATGTAATTATAAGTCTAAAAAATTACGTATAACATAAATAATATACTTAAAAATTACATTAAGTGTATTTATTTTTTATTTACCTAAAGGCTATGATTAATAGATAAATGTGAAAAATTATGATAAATAGTTAATAATTTTAAGTAGTAGGCTTCTTAATTCCTCCTTTATTTGTGTTAATTTGCATAGCAACAACACATTTTTTATGGAATTTGACCCACAAACGCTAGAACAATCGGCAGTATACAAACTTCTTACTGGTTCGGTAATTCCCAGACCTATTGGATGGATTTCTTCGATAGATAGTGACGGAATTAACAATCTTGCCCCTTTCTCCTATTTTAATGCCGTTGGCGAAGATCCACCACACGTTATGTTTTCGACTGTAAGAGGTAACAACACCAATAAAGACACTTTGAATAACGTTTTGGAAACCAAACAGTTTGTGGTAAACATGGTTACCGAAAATGTGGTAGAGCAAATGAATATGACCTCGCAATCTGTTGCTTCGGATGTTGACGAATTTGAACTAGCGAATCTTACTCCTATTGCATCGGTTAAAGTCAAACCCATGCGTGTCAAAGAAAGTCCAATTACTTTTGAATGTGAATTGGTGCATCATTATTTTTTAGAAGATCATAAAAACGGTGGTGCTTGTGTTATTATAGGCCGAATTGTCATGATGCATATTGATCAGAGCGTTTTATTAGACAATTATAAGATCAATATGGAAGCTTACAAACCAGTTGCTCGTTTGGCCGGATCTAATTATTCTAAATTGGGCGAAATTTTCTCCATCAAAAGAAATTAATCATGAAACCCGAAAAGTTAGAAATAAATGTAGCGATGCAAATTCAAAAACCCATGCACGAAGTTTTTGAAGCGATTGTAAATCCTGAAAAAATGGCTAATTATTTCATTTCTCAAAGCACTGGAAGAATGGAAGAAGGTAAAAATTTAATTTGGAAATTTCCGGAGTTTGATTTTGAATGTCCTGTTCGTGTGGGAAAAATTGAAAAAGACAAATGCATCTCATATTATTGGAAAAACGGCGATAAAGAATTATTGGTAGAGATAACTTTAACCGAAAGTTTAAATCATTCTACCTTAGTTTCTATTTCCGAAAAAGATATGAATAACGATGAAGTTGGATTGCAATGGCTTTCGGGAAATTCCTTTGGATGGTCTAATTTTTTAGCTTGCTTGAAAGCCTATTTAGAATACGGAATCAATCTGAGAAAAGGTTCTTTTGATTTTATGAACAAATAATTATGAAAATAACTATTATTGGTGGTGGTCCCGGCGGACTCTACTTTTCGATATTAACCAAAAAAGCCATGCCACATTGCCAAATCGATGTGTACGAACGCAACAAACCAGAGGATAGTTTCGGATTTGGGGTCGTTTTTTCTGATGAAACGTTAGGCGAATTCTTAAAACGCGATATGGATTCCTACGAACTCATCAGAAGTAACTTTGCATATTGGGATGATATTGTGGTGGCAAGAGATGGCAAGCATGTTAGTGCATCCGGTAACGGATTTTGTGGTTGTTCCAGAAAAACATTATTGAAATTATTACATCAAAGATGTCAAGAAGAAGGTGTCAATCTTCATTTCGAATCTGAAATTCCGGATGAATCTGTTTTTGCCGATTCGGATATTATCCTTGCTGCTGATGGCATTGGAAGTGCTATTCGAACCAAATATGAAAAAGAATTTGGAACCACTATCGAATTAAAGAAAAACCGATTTGTTTGGTTGGGTTCTACAAAGCCGTTAGATGCTTTTACCTATTTTTTCAGAACCACTCCGCACGGACTTATTGTCGCACACTCTTACCAATATGAGCCTGGAATGAGTACTTGGATTTTCGAATGTAGCGATGAAACGTGGCAAAAATTAGGTTTTGAAGTCACTAATGAACAAAATACAATTGCTAAAATACAAGCAATTTTTGCTGAAGAATTAGACGGACATGCATTAATTTCAAATAAATCGCATTGGCGTCAGTTTCCGCACGTGACCAATAAAAATTGGTACCATAACAATATTGTTTTATTGGGAGATGCCAAAGCAACGGCCCACTACTCTATTGGTTCAGGAACTAAATTAGCGATGGATTGCGCTATTGGATTGTCGGATGCAGTGATTGCTAATCCAACGAATATAAAAGCAGCTTTTGAGCAATACGACAAAACCAGACGAAACAAAGTTGAAATGATTCAATATGCCGCAACCGTTTCTTTAGACTGGTTCGAAAACATGAATCGCTATACAGATTTTCCATTTTATCAATTCGCTTTCGGATGCATGACGCGTTCTAAAAAAGTAACCTACGAAAACCTTCAAATTAGAGATAAATCATTCACCGATAAAGTTTTAGAGGAATTCAACAGTAATACCAATAACAAAAATCAATCTCCTGCATTCACCTCTTTCAAACTAAGAGAATTAGAGTTGCTAAATAGAATTGTTATGGCTCCCATGGGGCAATACAAAGCTATTGAAGGTGTAGTAAACGATTGGCATTTTCAACATTATACTTCTAGGGCTATTGGAGGTTTAGGATTGATTTTAACAGAGATGACTGCTATTTCTGAAAATGGAAGAATTACTGAAGGTTGTGCCGGAATTTACAACGAGAATCAAATCGAAAATTGGAAAAGAATTACCAATTTTATTCATCAAAATACGTCCACTAAGATAGGAATTCAACTCGGACATTCGGGTCGAAAAGGTGCTACTAAACGTCCGTGGGAAGAGACTTTTACGGGAAAAAGTTGGGAATTGCTTTCAGCTTCAGCCATTCCTTTTAATGAGAATTCTATAACTCCAAAAGAAATTTCTATTTTAGAAATGGAGGAAGTCAAAAAACAATTCAAACAGTCAGCCCTTAATGCTGACTTGGCTGGGTTTGATATGATTGAATTGCAAGCACATCACGGATTTTTATTGGCTTCTTTCCTCTCGCCTTTAACCAATATTCGCACAGATGAATTCGGAGGAAGTATCAAAAATAGATTACAATTTCCAGTAGCAGTTTTTACCGAAATGCGAAATGTTTTTCCACATCATAAACCGATGTCGGTTAGAATCTCAGCTTCCGATTGGGCCGAAAACGGAATTTCAGATGAAGATGTAATCATTATTGCTGAAGCTTTTAAAAAAGCCGGCGCCGATATTATAAGCGTTTCAACAGGTAATACAGTGGCTAACCAAAAGCCGCAAACGGGCAGAATGTGGCAGACTCCTTTTTCGGATAGGATTAGAAATACAGTCCATATTCCCTCGATTACTGCTGGTTATATTCAAGATATAGACCAAATCAACACCATTATATTAAACGGTCGTGCGGACTTGGTCGCATTAGGCCGACCATTACTTTTGGATCCTTATTTTGTACGAAATGCGCAAGCATACGAAGAATTTCAAGCTACTGATATTCCAAATCCATACAAAATGGGTATTTCACATTTGTATCCATTAAAAGCCTCTGAAAGAAAACAAACAGAAGGGATGAAAAAAGCATTGAAACCAAAAAGTAATAAAAAATGAAACTAATACATTTTGTTATGTTACTAACTTCCGTAATTTCTATGGCTCAAACAGAAGAGACAATCATGAGTGATGCATCAAAATTACATTATAAAACTTTTGGAAAAGGAAATCCGATTCTAGTCATTAATGGCGGACCCGGCATGAATTCTGATGGTTTTGTTTTCATTGCCGAAGAAATTTCAAAAATGGGGTGCCAAACTATTATTTATGATCAGCGTGGTACAGGCCTATCAATCATTGAAAATCCAAGTAAAGAAAATATTACAATGGATTTGATGGTTGACGATATTGAGAATCTTCGAAAGCACTTAAAAATTAAAAAATGGACAGTTTTCGGGCATTCTTTCGGAGGAATTATGGCGGCTTACTATACAACTAAACATCCTGAAAATATAAAAAAAATAATACTTTCTTCTTCTGGTGGTGTTAACATGAAGTTTTTAGATTATTTGCCTAAAAGAATGAATGCAAATCTTTCAAAATCCGAAAATGATACGTTGGTTATTCTTCAAGAAAAATTCAATACGGGAGATAGAACAAAAGAATTATTAGAGGCTAGAGCAAATATTCTGGCCAATGCTTATGTTTATGATAAATCCAACACTTCGATTATTGCAAAACGTTTGACTCAAATTAATTTTGAAATCAATAGTTTGGTGATTGAAAATTTACAGAAAATTAAATACGATTGTAGTAAATCATTCAAAAAATTTAAAAATCCAGTATTGGTTTTGCAAGGTAAAAACGATATTATTTCTGTTGAAACGGCTCAAGAAGTAAAAAAATCATTTCCGAATTCTACTTTAGTTCTAATGGATAATTGCAGTCATTACGGTTGGTTAGATGCAAAAGAGCTATATCTACATTCAATTCAAGAATTTTTAAAGAAATGAAACACTACGAAGACAATTTCGCACATATAAATTTACCAAATCTGGATTTACAACCAGCATATAAATTCTTGGATTTACCACAATTCAAACGACCAGAAATGCTAAATTGTGTCGAAAGATTATTGGATTATCATATCATAAATGGTCAAGGAAATGCGGTTTGTATACAGACTTTTGATGAAAAATGGACATATTCTGATTTGTATGAAAAAGCCAATCAGATTGCGCATGTTTTAGTTGAAGATTTAGGATTGAAGTCTGGAAATAGAGTATTGATTCGTTCTGCGAACAATCCTATGATGGTAGCTTGTTGGTATGCTATTTTAAAAGCAGGTGGAATTGTCGTAGCTACTATGCCCCTACTACGATCTAAAGAACTAACAACTATTATCGATTGCGCCGAAATCTCTCATGTTTTATGTGATAGCTCTTTATCCGAAGAAATGGAATTGGTACAATCCCCTTTTCTAAAAAGAATTTGCTATTACCGCAATTCCGAATTGGAAAGCCTAATGGAAAACAAACCCAAGACATTTTCCAATTATCATTCAAAATCAGACAGTATTGCGTTGATTGGTTTTACTTCAGGAACAACAGGTTTGCCAAAAATGACCGCGCATTACCATAAAGATATTTTAAATATTTGCGAAGCTTTTCCTCAGTATTCGCTACAACCCACACAAAATGATGTGTTTACTGGAAGTCCACCTTTGGGTTTTACTTTCGGCTTGGGCGGATTGGTTTTGTTTCCCATGTATTTTGGAGCTTCCACTTTCTTAATTGAAAAGCCCACACCCGATTTACTTTTACAGGCTATTCAGGATTACAAAGTATCCATCTGTTTTACCGCACCAACCGCTTGGCGTGTTTTAACTACAAAAGCTAATGAGTATAATATTTCAAGTTTACGAAAATGTGTGTCGGCAGGAGAAACGCTACCGTTAAAAGTTTGGGAAGATTGGTATAATGAAACCGGTTTAAAAATTATTGACGGAATTGGCGCAACCGAAATGTTGCATATCTTTATTTCATCAAACGAAGAAAACATGAAACCCGGAGCCACAGGTGTTGCGGTTACCGGCTATGAAGCTCAAATTATTGATAATAATGGCAAAGAAGTGGCTAGAAACCAACCCGGAAGATTGGCAATACGAGGTATCACCGGTTGCAAATACTTAAACAGGGAAGATAAACAACGCGAATACGTCGAAAATGGTTGGAATCTAACCGGCGATATTTTTCGTCAGGACGAAGACGGATTCTTTTGGTTCGTAGCACGTGGTGATGATATGATCATTTCGTCCGGATATAATATTGCGGCCATTGAAGTAGAAAGTGTATTGCTCACTCATGAAGAAATTCAGGAATGCGCTGTTGTAGGCTTGCCAGATGAAGAACGCGGCATGTTAGTTTGTGCCCACATTGTGTTAAAACAAAAAGATAAAGCAACAGATGAATTAGCTAAATCTATTCAGTTGTGGTTCAAAGATGTAGCGGCTCCTTATAAATATCCTAGAATCATTAATTTTATCGATTTTTTACCCAAAACGGAAACGGGTAAAATCCAACGGTTCAAATTAAAATAAAAATTAAATTTACTGATATGAAATATTTTATCAAAACGGAAAAAATCCGATTTCAACATATAGATTTTGCAGGAATTGTTTTCTACCCCAGATTTCTAGAAATGCTGAACGCTTTGGTGGAAGATTGGTTCGAAGAAGCTCTCGATCGACCTTTTTCCAGAATGCATGAAACCAATGGTATGCCCACGGTCGATTTAAAAGTGCAGTTTAAAAAAGCGGCTCGTTTGGGAGAAGTAATCATCAAGGAATTATGGGTTAAAGAATTGCGATCTTCCTCTTTACTTTGTGCATTTCTGTTTAAAAACCAGAAAGGCGAAACTATTTTAGAGGGCGAAGTTACTTTAGTTAACGTTAAAATTGCCGAAGACCGTAAAACAATTACTTCAGAAGCTTTTTGTGATGCGATGAGAGCAAAAATTGGTTATTTTCTTCTATCAGAATAATTATGGAATTTAAAAAATTTAAAGCCGCAACGGTTCAAACCTCTCCCGTTTTTTTAAACGTAGAAAAAACGATTGACAAAGCCATTTCATTGGTAAAAGAAGCAGCTTCAAACAGAGCCAAGTTAATTGCCTTTCCGGAAGTTTTCGTAGCTGGATATCCCTATTGGAACTGGGTGATGACTCCCGTGCAAGGCAGCAAATGGTATGAAGAATTATATAAATCTTCAGTAACTACTGATGATGTCGATATCAAACGTTTGTATCAGGCTGCTAAAGAAAATGACATTCATATTGTTATCGGAATCAATGAACGCGGGAACAGCTACGGCGAAATTTACAATACGAACTTGATTATTGACAATAAAGGTGAAGTCATAGGAAAACACCGAAAATTGGTTCCTACCTGGGCTGAGAAACTAACGTGGACTTCAGGTGATGGTTCTTCTTTAAAGGTATATGATACGGAGGTTGGTCCCATTGGGACATTAGCCTGTGGTGAGAATACCAATACATTAGCACGTTTTACCTTATTGTCACAAGGCGAATTAATTCACATTGCGAATTATATTTCGTTGCCGGTTGCACCACCCGATTACAACATGGCCGAAGCGATTAAAATACGTGCTGCTGCGCATTCTTTTGAAGGAAAATTATTTACCATTATTTCGTGTTCCACCATTTCAAAAGAAATCATGAATGCTCTGAGAACAGATGTTCCAAACATCGATGAACTGTTAACACGCAAAAATTCTGCTTTTTCGGGATTTATTGGTCCAAATGGTGCGGTAA
>Ga0209599_10000705_pt1 | contig 19776 bp, 18 predicted proteins | sample Shrwel_input2_FT_FD_187534 | JGI IMG/M metagenome (GOLD analysis project Ga0209599, IMG submission 187534) | Subsurface microbial communities from deep shales in Ohio, USA - Utica-3 well 1 S input2 FT (SPAdes) (version 2) ... | reverse complement strand
ACATTACGGTAGTAGCGAACTTATCGGAAGAAAATTCAAAATTAAAACTAGAAATAAGCATAAAAGATACCGGAATAGGCATCCCTTCCGAAGACTTAAAACACATTTTCGACCAATATTACCAAAGTAACCATGCCGCTAGTAAAGTCAGTATGGGAATTGGCTTAGGCTTGAATCTATGCAAGGAAATTGTAGAACTACATCATGGAAAAATTGAAGTAAAAAGTAAAAAAAATGAAGGAACTGAAGTTTCTTTTTATTTGCTTTTAGATTACCCCAATGAAGAAACCATAACAGTAAAAAAACAAATTATTACAAAATTTAAGGATCAAAACCTCACCGTCGCTTTAGTAGACGACGATCTCTTTATCTTGTCAATCATTAAAAAATTAATGGATAAAATCCATTTTAATCTGGTCGAATTTAGTTCTGTTGAAGAGATAAAAACCTATCTCGATAAAAACAAAGTAGATCTTATTATAACCGATTTGAATGTTGCAACCGACTCTGGCTTAGAATTTGCTAAAGAAATAAAAGCGACCAGCAATTACAATCAAGAGGTTCCTATTATTGCAATAACCGGCAATAACTATGTAAAAAATACAGATTACAAACCCGATTATATTGACGAATTGATCATAAAACCAATACATAAAGAAGAATTATATTCAAAAATCCTAAAAGTATTAACCAAGGATAAAATCAGTTAAACTAAGCCTTTCAGTTTTTAAATATTTGATCTAGAATTAGTACTTTAGCCTAAAAATTATCCCAATGAAAAATATAGTATTAAGTTTAGTATGCGTTACCACATTGCTTTTCAACAGTTGCAAAGGACAAACCCATAAAACAAACGAAACAATTGAGCCCAAGGTTTTTGCCGAAAAAATCACCAATAGCGATGTCTACCTAATAGATGTTAGAACGCCACAAGAATTCGCTTCGCAACACATTGGCAACGCAGTAAACATTGACATAAACAGTCCTGATTTTGAAGATCAATTAAAAAATCTAGACAAAAACAAACCCGTTTACGTGTACTGCCTGAGTGGCGGAAGAAGTGCTAAAGCAGCACAGAAAATGGACGATTTAGGATTTACAGAAGTCTACAATTTATCAGGAGGAATTACCAAATGGAACGCAGATGGTTTCGGAAAACCTGCAAATGCAGGCGGAATGAGTTTGGCTGATTTTCAAAAAACTATCAATACTGACAAAAAAGTATTGATTGATTTTTATGCCGAATGGTGTGGTCCTTGCAAAAAAATGGCACCGTATTTAGAAAAAATGAAGGAAGAATACAAGGGAAAACTTACCATTATCAAAATCGATGTCGATAAAAACGCAAAATTGGCACAAGAACTTCAAATTGAAGGATTACCTACATTAAAATTATTCGAAAACGGAAAAGAAAAATGGAGTAATTTAGGATATATTACCGAAGAAGAATTAAAAAGCAAATTGTAATATGCTTACCAAAGAAGCCATTCAATTTATAGACGATTTAGGCAAAAACAACAGCACCGAATGGATGCACGCCAATAAAAAAAGGTACGAGAATTACAAAAAAGACTACCATAATTTTATTGCCTCTGTACTAGATGCCATGAAACCTTTAGACTCTTCTCTAGATGGATTGGAAGTAAAAAACTGTACGTTTCGCATCAATAGAGACATTCGGTTTTCTAAAGACAAATCGCCTTATAAAACCAATATTGGAATTTGGTTGACAACCAATAAACTTCGAAAAAACAGTCCGGGTTATTACATCCATTTTGAAAAAGGGAATTCCTTTATTGCCGGTGGTGTTTGGTGTCCTGAGTCGGATGAATTAAAAAGAATCCGAAAGGAAATTGCTTTTTTCTACGATGATTTAGAAGAAATAGTAACCAATAAAGCATTCAAATCAGCCTTTGGCAGCATTACCATCGAAGAGGGTCAGGTATTAAAAACCGCTCCAAAAGGTTACGATCCCAATCATCCGGCCATCGAATTTTTAAAACTGAAAAGTTTTACAGTTTCTCAAAAAATTGACGACACCCTTTTTACAGAACCCAATTTTGCTAAAAAAATTGCCGAGAAACTAATCCTCATAAAACCATTAAATAATTTCCTAAGCAGAGCGCTGGAAACCGAAGAATAAAATTTAAAAATGAATATCCAAAATAACTTCTCTTTAAAAAAACACAACACTTTTGGTATCGATACCAAAGCCAAACAATTTGTAGCCATACATTCGGTAGCAGAATTACAAGAGGTTTTACAAAAACACGCCAACGAACCCAAATTCATTTTGGGGGGCGGTAGCAATATGCTCTTGACACAAGACATTAATGCTTTGGTCATTCACATCGATATAAAAGGTAAAAAAGTAATACAAGAAGATGCTGATTTTGTTTGGGTAGAAGGTCAAGCAGGCGAAAACTGGCACGAATTTGTCCTTTGGAATATCGAAAATAATTATGGCGGATTGGAAAATATGTCCCTCATTCCTGGAAATGTAGGTACTACTCCTGTTCAAAACATTGGAGCCTACGGCGCCGAAATAAAAGATACTTTTGTTTCCTGTCAAGCTCTAAAAATAGACACTCAGGAAATAAAAACGTTTACCAAAGAAGAATGTAATTTTGGTTACCGAGAAAGTATTTTCAAACAAGAGGTAAAAAACCAATATATCATTACTTCGGTGGTGTTTAAATTGACCAAACAACAGCATAAAATAAATACTGGTTACGGCGATATTCAAAAAGAATTAGAACAAAACCACATTACAAATCCAACGATAAAAGACGTCAGCAATGCGGTAATAGCAATACGCCAAAGCAAATTACCTGACCCAAAAGAACTAGGCAACAGCGGTAGTTTCTTTAAAAACCCTATCGTTTCCCGAGAACTATTCAATAAAGCCAAAGCACAACATCCGGACATGAAACATTACGACGTTTCCGAAACCGAAGTAAAAGTTCCTGCCGGCTGGATGATTGAACAAGCCGGATTAAAAGGATATCGCGATGGCGATGCCGGAGTACACGCTCGTCAAGCATTGGTTTTAGTAAACTATGGCAATGCGACCGGAAATGATATTTTAAATTTATCGAAACTGATTCAAAAAACAGTGTTTGACAAATTCGGAATTGCAATTGAAGCAGAAGTGAACATAATTTAGCATCCTTTAAATGAAAAAAATCCTGGAAACAAATAGATTATATCTTCGGGAATTAGAAGTTTCAGATGCACAAGATTTTTTCAATTTAAATTTAGATCCAGAAGTCATCAAATTTACAGGAGATGTCCCTTTTAATCATATTACAGAAGCACAATCTTTTTTACAAAACTACAATCAGTACGAGCTTTTTGGTTATGGTCGTTGGGCAGTCATTCGAAAACAAGACAATAAATTTCTGGGATGGTCTGGGTTGAAATATTCTTCCGATGTAGAAGAAGTTGATTTAGGCTTTCGCTTTTTTAAAGAGTATTGGAATCAAGGCTACGCTACCGAAGCAGCTATTGGCTGTTTGAATTTTGGGTTTCAAAATCTGAAATTAGAAAAAATCGTGGGTCGTGCCATGGAAGCCAATACCGCTTCAGTAAAAGTTTTAGAAAAAATCGGTATGCAATTTATTGGTAAATTTAATTTCTTAAAACACGAAGGAGTTTTATATCAAAAAACTAACCCCTAAAAACTTTATCAAAAATGTACATCCCTGAACTATATAGAAACGAAAATCAAGTCGAAATCGAGCAATTTTTGCACGAGAATGGTTTTGCCATACTAATCAATCAAACCCATGGTAAACTTTGGGGAACCCACACACCTCTTTTTCTTGAAAACAAAAACGGCAAACTAATTTTGAGCGGACATATTTCTGCTGAAAACCCACAAGCCGAAAGTTTGCAAAATGGCGATGAAGTATTGGCTATTTTTAACGGCCCACACACTTACATTTCCCCTTCTTGGTACGATCACGAAAATGTGCCTACGTGGAATTATATTGCCGTACATGTTTACGGAAAACTAAGACTTTTAGATTATGAAGAAACTGTAACTTCTTTAAAAAAGTTAGTCGATAAATACGAGAAAAATCAAGAAAAACCAATTCGAGTAGAAAATTTATCCGAAAAAACAATGCGTCAGGCACATGGTATTTTGGCTTTCGAAATTGAAATTACTGACATTCAAGCAAAGAAGAAATTATCTCAAAACAGAGATGCAAAAAATTACCAAAGCATCATTAACCATCTAGAAAAATCGGAAGATGGCAACAGTAAGCAAGTTGCCTCCGAAATGCGTAAAAACCAATAAAATTCTCAAAACTGCATACTGCAAACTGAATACTTTTTTATTACCTTTGCCCCAAAATCGAGACCGCTAGGTCGAACAGAACGGAGTTAATTTCAAAAGCGTTTATGGAGCAATTTTTACTCATTTTATTTTACTTTTTTATTGCCATAGTAACTATTCAAGTGATTTACTACGGGTTTCTATTTGGAAAATTCTCATTCGCAAAATCAGAAAAAAACACTGTAAAACACATTCCTGTTTCGGTATTGGTTTGCGCTAAAAATGAAGAGGAAAATCTAAAAAAACTAATTCCAATATTGGTCAGCCAAAATTATCCTAACTTCGAGATTGTTATTATTGATGATGCTTCTTCCGACGATACTCGTTTTTTGGTCGAGGATTTTCAAAAACTATATGCTAACATCAAACTAGTAAAAGTAGACAACAACGAAACTTTTTGGGGAAATAAAAAATTTGCTCTAACTCTAGGAATTAAAGCAGCAACCAAAGACTATTTAGTCCTTACTGACGCCGATTGTTTCCCGAATTCAGAAAACTGGATTGCCGAAATGTCTTCGCATTTTACCCTACACAAAACCATTGTTTTAGGATACGGAGCTTATGAAAAGGAACCGGGACTTTTAAATAAACTGATCCGTTTTGAAACCTTATTAACTGCTACTCAATATTTTGCATGGGCAAAATTGGGAAAACCTTACATGGGGGTAGGCCGAAATTTAGCGTACAAAAAAGACGAATTTTTCAAAAATAACGGCTTCATTAACCACATGAAAATTCGTTCGGGCGATGATGATTTATTCATTAACGAAGCTGCTAAAAAGCAAAATACCGCCATTGCATTCAATCCTGAAGGATTTACCTATTCGGCACCAAAAGAAACCTTTAGCAAATGGTTCATGCAAAAACGACGTCACGCTTCAACCGCTAAACATTACAAAGCCTTTGACAGAAGCCAGTTGGCCTTGTTCTACCTTTCGCAATTTTTCTTTTTCATTATCCCAATTGTATTATTAACCTTTCAATACCAGTGGATTATTGTGTTAATTCTAATTTTTTTACGCTATTTAACCGCTTGGATCTCCTTGGGTTTTTCAGCAGGAAAACTAGAAGAAAAAGACGTTATGTATTGGTATCCCGTTTTAGAAATAATTCTTATCTTCACACAATTAAACGTGTTTTTTAGAAACATTTTCTCAAAACCAGTCACTTGGAAATAAAACAATATATCGACAAAGCCAAATTAGGCGATCAGATAGCCTTTACTTTTTTGTTAGACAAATATTGGAACGAAGTCTACGGTTTCATGCTACAACGCACCGAAAACGAAACCGATGCCGAAGACATTACCATTGAAACTTTTTCTAAAGCTTTTGACAAAATCGCTAGCTATAATCCTGAATTTCAATTCAACACCTGGTTGATTGCCATTGCCAAAAATGTCCACATCGATTTATTACGTAAGAAAAGATCGTCATTATTTGTAGATATGAATGACGAAGAAGACAATATTGCTTATGATATTGCCGACGATTCTCCTTCTGCAGAAGACCAATTGATTATTGATCAAAATCTATCTCGTTTGTTGCAATTCATCAAGGAATTAAAACCCGCCTATCAAGAAGTGATACAAATGCGGTATTTTCAGGAAATGAGCTATCAGGAAATTGCCGACGATCTCAACGAGCCTCTGAATAACGTAAAAATAAAATTGCTACGCGCTAAAAAATTATTGGCTGAAATTATCTCTAAAGGATAACTATTTTTTCAACATCCGAAAACAAAGAAGGCACGATAAATACGATTTGATTATTTAAAAGTACTGCAGCAATCAAATCGATTACTTTAAAAAAAACACAAAACATTCAAAATCAAACACTTAACACATGTTAATTGTTAAAAAAATCACCTCGCTTGTCTTAATTTTACATTATATATATGTTTTTTCATAAAATTTTAAATATTTTTTATGTTTAACAGAATTTTGGCATAGTTTTTTCATATTAATAATCATACCGATAAAAGATTATTAATTATAAACCAAAATTATTATGTCAAAATTAAACATTAACAAAACCGAATGGTTAGAACTTGTTTTTGAAGGAAAAAACAAAGAGTACGGAGCGTACCAAATGAGACAAGATGATGGAAAAACAACGGTAAAAGCCTTTTTTAGCGCCCTAGTGCTGCTTACAGGATTAGCTTTAATTCCTGTAATCCTAAGTTCTTTTACAGACAAACCCGTTGAAATTAAACCCACAACTTTAGATGAAGAATTAAAAGTTACTGAAGTCCATTTGCTAAAAAAAGAAGAACAGAAAAAAATTGAGAAGCAAATTAAAAAAGCAGAGGTAATTAAAGAACCTAAAACAAAAGATTTGGTTAATGTGACAGTCGTTGAGGCTAAAAAAGCACCAGATACTCCATTAACTGAAAATAAAGAGTTAGGCAAAAACACTTCTAATGATCCTTTAGCGGCAAACGGAAGTCCAACCGGAAGCACAACCGGAACAACTATAGAACCTGTTAAAGAAACTCCTTCGGCCGGAAACGGAGAAACTATTGTAAACACTTCAATGGTTGAAAAAAACCCAATGTTTCCTGGTGGTGTAGAAGCTTTCTTAAAAATTGTAGGCAATCGTTTTACAGCACCAGATATGGAAGAAGAAAAAACATTAAGAGTAATTGTTCTATTTGTGGTTGAAAAAGACGGAAGTTTATCAAACATCACGGTTCCTAGAAGTCCTGGATTTGGTTTAGACAAAGAAGCCATTAGAGTTTTAAAATCGATAAAAACCAAATGGGAACCGGGTATTTACAAAGGAGAACCGGTAAGAACTCAATATTCATTACCTATTGTAGTAAAGACAAATTAAATAGCCAAAAACAGGAAAGCCATCGCAAAATAAATTTGTGGTGGCTTTTTTTTGTATTAAATATAACAAATAAACAAATCTACGAATAAACTACATTCCTTATCTTTGCATGGCAAAAGCGACTTTATGGAAACGGCGACACAATCAAACATACTTCCTGTTGGTAAACCAAAATGGTTAAAAGTAAAATTACCCATAGGCGAAAAATATACCGAATTACGCGGATTAGTTGACAAGTACAAACTCAACACCATTTGCACCTCGGGCAGTTGTCCCAACATGGGAGAATGCTGGGGGGATGGCACTGCAACTTTTATGATTTTAGGAAATGTATGTACCCGTTCATGTGGTTTTTGTGGTGTTAAAACAGGAAGACCCGAAGATGTAGAATGGGACGAACCCGAAAAGGTAGCCCGTTCTATAAAAATCATGAAAATTAAACACGCGGTAATTACCAGTGTAGATCGTGATGATTTAAAAGATATGGGCTCTATTATTTGGCTGGAAACCGTTAAAGCCATTCGAAGAATGAATCCTGAAACGACTTTAGAAACATTAATTCCTGATTTTCAAGGCGTAGAACGAATTATTGACCGTATTGTAGAAGCCAATCCTGAAGTAGTATCTCACAATATGGAAACCGTTCGTCGCTTAACCCGCGAAGTACGTATTCAGGCAAAATACGACCGAAGCTTGGCTGTCTTAAAATACCTGAAAGAAAAAGGCATTCGCAGAACCAAATCGGGTATTATGCTTGGATTGGGAGAAACTGAAGAAGAGGTAATTCAAACCATGAAAGATTTACGCGAAGCTAACGTAGATATTGTAACTATAGGACAATACCTACAACCGAGTAAAAAACATTTGCCGGTAAAAGAATTTATTACGCCTGAACAATTTAATAAATACGAACAAATTGGAAAAGAATTAGGTTTTCGTCATGTAGAAAGTGGCGCTTTGGTTCGTTCTTCTTACCACGCTCAAAAACATATTTTATAAAGATATTCAATGGGTTTAATTTGGTTGGCTGATTAAGTTAATAACCAAATAACCGAATAAACAAATAACCAAATAATTTTGAAAACCCGAATTGCTATAAATGGTTTTGGAAGAATCGGACGAAATTTATTTCGTTTGCTAATAAATCATCCTTCTATCGAAGTGGTTGCCATCAATGATATTGCCGACAATAAAACGATGGCACATCTATTGAAATACGACAGCATTCATGGTATTTCATCAAATGAAATAACCTATAATCAAGAAGCTATTTTGGTGAACGGAAAATCGGTTGCCTTTTTTCACGAAAAAGACATCAAAAACCTCAACTGGAATCCCTTAACAATTGATTTTGTTGTTGAAAGTACCGGAAAATACAAGACCTACGAAGAAATTCACCAGCACATTCTATCAGGTGCCAAAAAAGTAATTTTATCGGCTCCCGCCGAAGTAGAAACAATAAAAACCGTTGTTTTAGGAGTTAACGAATCTGTCTTAGATGGCTCAGAAATTATTGTTTCCAATGCGAGTTGCACCACCAATAACGCAGCTCCGATGATTAAAGTTATTCAAGACCTTTGCGGCATTGAACAAGCCTATATTACTACGGTACATTCCTACACTACCGATCAAAGCTTACACGATCAACCCCACAAAGACTTGCGTCGTGCCAGAGGAGCCTCGCAATCTATAGTCCCAACAACAACAGGTGCTGCCAAAGCTTTAACCAAAATTTTCACGGAGTTGGAAGGAAAAATAGGCGGCTGTGGTATTCGCGTACCGGTTCCTGATGGTTCATTGACCGACATCACTTTTAATGTTAAACATGAAGTAACTATTGAGGAAATTAATGCTGCTTTCAAAAAAGCCTCTGAAACTAATCTGAAAGGCATTTTAGCCTACACCGAAGATCCTATAGTTTCGGTAGACATTCTTGGCAATCAAAACTCGTGTCTATTTGACTCACAACTCACTTCTGTTATTGATAAAATGGTCAAAGTTGTAGGTTGGTATGACAATGAAATAGGCTATTCTTCAAGAATCATTGACCTTATTATACATATTACCAAAAAATAGTTATATTTAGTAAATTTTTTTTGCGTTACACAACATGTATAAAAAACTATTCCTTTTCTTGCTTTTTTATATAAATACTTTTGCTGCCTCTCCTCTTTTTGAGGTTAGCTCGGCTGCTGTTGACAGTTCATTTATTTACTCAGAATCTGCCAATTATTACAAAGATTTAAAAATTTTTGACAAAGCCTTGGAAAATGCAAACAAAGCCATCCTTTACGCAAAGAAAACATCCAATAACTCATCATTAGCTAATGGTTACTACACCTTAGGACTAGTCTACAGCGATTTAAAGAAACATGATGTAGCTATAGAAAAATTTATACGAGCCGTTTCTGTTTACAATACATTAGAGCCTAATTCTAAACTGGCTTTATCCTATTACAATTTAGGCATGTGTTACATGCAAAAAGATAATTTTGAAAGGGCCGAAGCGTATTTTAACAAAGCAAATTCAGTCTATGACAATATCGATTTATCGAAAGCTAAAAACATGGTTAATCTTCAAAAAGCAATGCTTTATGTAGATAAAAATAAATTTAAAGTCGCCGAGAAAACACTTCTGGATATTGTCTATTCCACCACTTCCGAAGAACCGAATAAAATTCTATATGAAGCTTATTACCAATTAGGCGTTTTAAAAGCAAATGAAAAAATCAACAATCTGGCGGTCAATTACCTGAACAATGCTTATCATTTGAGCAAACAGGACAACAACCTTGATATCCAAATTAAAGTAACCAAAAAGTTAAGTGAAGTATACGACCAAATGGCTTTAACCAACAATTCGTTATCCTTTTTAAAAATTCATTTAAAATTAAATGATTCCTTAGGAAAGTTAAATTCAGCCAAAAAGCAAAGTCTGATTTCACAACAAGTTAACGTAAACGATCTTATGCGATCTATGGATAAGATGGAAAAAGACAAAAAAGAACAGGAAAAAGCAGGGAAATTTTCTAAACTTATTAATATATTAAGTATCGCCTTAATCACCATTTTATCCTTACTGAGTTTATCCCTTTACAAGAATAATATTATCCGAAACAAATCGAATGAACTTTTAAAAGAAAAAAACACCGAACTCGAAGAAGCAAAAGAACGTATTGAAAAAGCTTCAAAGGCACGTGCCGAATTTCTTTCTACTGTAAGCCACGAATTAAGAACTCCGTTGAACGCTATCAACGGAATTTCACACATATTATTAGAAGACAAACCCAAAGCGAGTCAAATTGAATATCTTAAATCGTTAAAATTTTCTGGAAATTATTTGCTAACCTATATCAACGAGATACTCGAAATTAACCGAATTGAATCGGATAACATTGAAGTAGAAAAAATTAATTTCAATATTCGAGAATTGTTACACAACATTCAAAATTCATTAAAAGAGCAAGCCAGCCAAAACAACAATGAATTTATCTTGACGATAGATCCGGGAATTCCAGATGTCTTGATGGGCGACCCAACAAAATTATCCCAAATTTTCATCAACCTAATTAACAACGCGCTTAAATTTACCAAAAACGGAAGTGTTAATGTTGTTGCGCAGCTAAAAAAGAAAAACAAAAAAGACTGCACTGTCTTTTTTGAAGTAAGTGATACCGGAATAGGAATTCCTGAAAACAAACAAGAAGAAATTTTCGAAAGTTTCTCTCAAGGTTCCGTTGAAATTAATCGAAAATATGGCGGTACCGGCTTAGGACTTACAATTGTCAAGCGATTAGTAAAATTAATGGGAGGCGAAATAACCTTAAAAAGCAAAATCAATGAGGGATCTAAATTTTCATTTGAAATTGAATTCCCAGTTGGAATCGCGATCATTCCTTTTAACGCCAATGCCCTAATCAATGAGAAAATATTTGTTCGAAAAAGAATACTCTTGGTGGAAGACAACAAAATCAATCAAATGATCACCAAAAAAATCTTGGAGAAAAAACAAATGATTTGCGAAATTTGCGAAACTGGTGAAGATGCTATCGAAAAAATGAAAAACAATAAGTATGACATGGTTTTAATGGATGTTCACCTGCCTGGAATAAACGGAACCATTGCAACCGAAGAAATCAGAAAATTTGATGCTGTTACTCCTATCATCGCCTTAACCGCTATTTCGCTAAATGAAAATCGAGAAATGCTGATGTCTTACGGAATGACTGATGTCATCACTAAGCCATTTAATCCCGATAATTTTTATAAAATTATCGAGACTAACTTATTAATGGCTGAAACTAATATTGCGTAATCAGTTCTTTTATTAATTGGCGAACATGAGGTTCGGCCTCTTTTGCCGCTTCCAACACTTCTTCGTGGGTAATAGTATCTATACTTTCTTCGTTACCCATATCAGTAATTACAGAAATACCAAAAGTTTCCAACTCCATATGACGAGCTACGATAACTTCTGGAACGGTAGACATTCCCACACAATCACAACCCAATGTTTTTACCATTTTATACTCGGCCAAAGTCTCAAAAGTAGGCCCTTGCAAACCTAGATACACACCATCCTGTACTGTAATATTTAGATCAGCAGCAATTTCTTTGGCTTTTGCCATCATTTTTCGGCTGTAAGGTTCACTCATGTTTACAAAACGCGGACCAAAGCGTTCGTCATTTTTACCACGAAGTGGGTGCTCCGGCATCATATTGATATGATCTTTTATTATGACTATAGAACCTACCTTGTAATTTGAATTTACTCCTCCCGAAGCATTAGAAACAATTAGTTTTTCAACCCCCAAATGTTTCATCACACGTACCGGAAAAGTTACTTCTTTCATGCTGTAGCCTTCATAAAAATGAAAACGTCCTTGCATGGCCACTACTTTTTTCCCATGAATATCTCCAAAAACCAAAGCACCTTTATGGCCTTCAACCGTAGAAACAGGGAAATTTGGAATTTCGCTATACGGCAAAATGTATTCTATTTCCATATCATTAGTGAATCCACCCAAACCAGAACCTAAAATCACCCCGTATTCCGGATTAAAATTTGTTTTTTCTAAAATAAAATCAACCGTTTGTTGTACTTGTTCCCACATACTCTAAAATCTTTTTATCAAATTCATTACTATCCCTCACAAACGATGATTTAATGGGCAAATAGTACAATTGCTCGGCTGGCAATTTCCCTTTTAAACGCACAAAATCTTTTTCGGTTGTAATTATTTTTCTTCCGTTTGCTGTTTCTAAAATCAATTGAATGTCCTTTTCTGAAAAATCATGATGATCCGGAAACACCATCGTTGCTTTTTTGACAGCCTGCAAATATGCGAAAAAAGGTTCGGGTTTTGCAATGCCTGCCACCACTAACTTATCAACAGTTTTAAAATTCTCAACCAAAACTTTATCCTGCTCCCCATAAAACCAATCATCATATCCTATAAAGGTAAAAAATATTGGCTTTTTATTTTGGAAATAACGTCTAATCTTTTGCTTGATTTCAGCCTGTGCAATTTCAGAAATATCGTTCGGACATTTTGTGACAATTATCATATCGGCACGATTGGCCCCATTTCTACTTTCACGTAAATTCCCCGTAGGTAAAATAAAATCGTTATAAAAAAGATCGTCATAAGAAGAAAGCATGATATAAAATCCTGCTTTTACTTTTCGATGTTGAAACGCATCGTCTAATAATATGATTTCGGGTCTTGTTATTTGAGACAATAATAGCTCAATTCCATGCTTACGATTGGCATCTACCGCCACCTGAACATTCGGGAATTTTTGAAAAAACTGAAACGGCTCATCCCCCAATATCTCCGCAGTAGCATTTTTATTTGCCAATTGAAATCCTTCCGATTTTCGTTTGTATCCACGACTTAAAGTGGCAATTTTATAGCTATCCGAAAGCAACCGAATTAAATATTCAATCTGTGGTGTTTTCCCAGTACCGCCTACGCTTAAATTGCCAACTGCAATAACGGGCACATTAAAACTGTAGGATTTCAAAATTCCTTTGTCGAATAAAAAATTACGAATACCAGTGATAAAACCATACAATATGGCAAAAGGAAAGAGTATTTTTCTCAATAAATTCATAATACGAATGTAGGATTTTTTATTTTTATGTTGATTTGTTTATTCGTTAATTTGTTTATCCGAAACCTTCAACATGAAAATCAAAGAAATACTATCCGTATTAGAAGAAATGGCACCATTGGCTTACGCAGAAGACTTTGACAACGTAGGCCTATTAGTTGGGGATACCAATACAGAAGCTACTGGTGTTTTAGTCTGTCACGATGCTTTAGAAAGTGTGATTGATGAAGCCATTGTCAAAAAGCACAACCTCGTGGTTTGTTTTCATCCCATTTTATTTTCGGGGATCAAGAAAATTACGGGCAAAAATTATGTCGAAAGGGCTATTTTAAAAGCCATTAAAAACGACATCGCCATTTATGCCGTTCATACTGCTTTAGACAACCATCAAAACGGAGTGAACAAGATTTTTTGTGATGCCTTGGGGTTATTAAACACAAAGGTTTTAGTCCCGAAGCAACATTTCATTCAAAAACTGATTACCTACACCATTCCGGAAAATGTAGAACAACTTCGCAATGCTTTGTTTGATGCTGGTGCCGGAAAAATTGGAAATTATGAAGATTGCAGTTTCAACTCAAAAGGCATGGGCACCTACATGGGTAACGAAAACAGCAATCCAGAAATAGGCGAACGATTTGAATTTGTAGAAGCAGAAGAAATCAAGATTGAAGTCACTTTTGAAAAACATTTACAACCTAAAATTCTGAAAGCGTTATTTTCAAATCATGTTTATGAAGAAATCGCTTATGAAATTTATGACTTGCAAAACGCCCATCAAAACATCGGTTTAGGCAGGATTGGAGAACTTCCAGAAGCAATGGCTGAATTAGATTTTCTCAAGATGGTCAAACAAAAAATGGAATGCGGCGGCATTCGTCATTCTGAACTAACTGGAAAAACAATAAAAAAAATAGCCGTTTTGGGAGGCTCTGGCAGTTATGCGATCAAAAATGCCATTCAGGCTGGAGCCGATGCGTATTTGACTGCCGATTTGAAATACCACAACTTTTACGAAGCCGAAAATAGTATCCTTTTAGCCGATATTGGCCATTTTGAAAGCGAACGCTACACAAAAAATTATATAGTTGATTATCTTACGAAAAAAATTCCTAATTTTGCAGTCGATTTATCACAAATAAATACAAATCCAGTTAAGTACTTATAAGAATATGGCAACAAAAGAATTGAACGTTGAAGAAAAGTTAAGAGCGTTGTATGATTTACAATTAATAGATTCTAGAATCGACGAAATAAGAAACGTAAGAGGGGAATTACCTTTGGAAGTGGAAGATTTAGAAGATGAAGTAGCTGGATTAAGCACTCGTTTAGAGAAATTAAAAACTGATTTAGATACTATTGAAGATCAAATCAAAGTAAAAAAAGCATCTATTGAAGAGCACAAAGAGGCTATCAAAAAATATACGGCACAACAAAAAGAAGTTCGTAACAACAGAGAATTCAACTCTTTAACCAAAGAAGTAGAATTTCAGGAATTAGAAATTCAATTGGCTGAAAAACACATTCGTGAAATGAAAGCTTCTATAGAACACAAAAAAGAAGTAATTGCTGAATCTAAAGAAAGATTGGAAGCAAAATCTTCTCACTTAAAACATAAAAAATCAGAATTAGACGCTATTATGTCTGAAACTGAAAAAGAAGAAACTTTCTTATCTCAAAAATCAGAAGAATACCAAGCACAAATTGAAGAGCGTTTATTAAATGCTTACAAACGTATTCGCGGAAGTGTTCGTAACGGTTTGGCAGTCGTTTCTATCGAGCGTGGCGCTTCTGCTGGTTCTTTCTTTACCATTCCGCCACAAACACAAATGGAAATTGCTTCTCGTAAAAAAATCATTACCGACGAGCACAGTGGAAGAATTTTGGTTGATACCGCATTAGCCGAAGAAGAAAAAGAAAAAATGGAGCAATTATTTGCAAAAATATAAGTAATTTAAATCCCGATTAACATCGGGATTTTTTTATGCATAAAATTACCTATTTCATCTTCACGAAATCAATAGGTTTGTACCTAAACCTACTCAGTTTTTTGTTGCCTAAAAAGGCTACCCAATTAGCATATCAGTTATTTAGCGAACCTCGAGAAGGCAAATTAATCAAAGAAAAACTACCCAAAGTCCTTCAAAACGTCTCAACCAACACGCATACTGAAGGAGACCATTCCTTTCAAACGTATCATTGGGAAGGAAATGAAAACACCATATTACTAGTGCACGGTTGGGAAAGCAATGCTTCCCGTTGGGAAAACATTTTACCCTACCTAAAAAAATCGGGCAGTACGATTGTGGCCATTGATGCTCCCGCACACGGATTATCGAGCGGTAAGGAATTCAGCATTCCACAATATGCAGCATATATTCATAAAACAGTCGAAAAATACCAACCTCAGTATTTAATTGGTCATTCCATTGGGGGAAAAACCTGTTTGTATTATCAACACACTTATCCCAACGACGGAATTAAAAAAATGGTAATTTTGGGATCACCCAGCGATTTTAAAATACTGCTCAACAATTACATTCATTTATTAAGCTTAAACGCTAGCATTGCCAAAGATTTAGAAAACAAATACATAGAGCATTACAAACAAAAAATAGAAGATTTTTCGGGAAGAAATTTCGCTTCAACACTAAAAGTATCTGGATTAATAGCCCACGATGTCGATGACGACGTGGTTTCTATTAACGAAGGAAAAAAAATAGCCGAAGCTTGGCAAACTGCACAATTCATCGAAACCAAAGGACTAGGTCACAGCATGCACGATGACAAGCTGTATCAGGAAGTGTATGAGTTTTTGTTTTTGAAATAAAAAATTTGGCAAAATTCAGTATTTCAAAAAACGAACGCTGAAAACTGAAAACTGAATTACTATCTTTGCCCCATGGAAGAAAATAAAACACGTATTAATAAATTTTTATCAGAAACTGGTTATTGCTCCCGTCGTGAAGCGGATAGATTACTGGAAGAAGGGCGTATTACCATTAACGGAATTGTACCTGAATTAGGTACAAAAGTCTCCCTAGAAGATGAAATACGCGTAGATGGTAAATTAATTCGTGAAAAGACTTCTAAACCAGTATATCTAGCCTTCAACAAACCTGTCGGGATTGAATGTACTACTAACCAATCGGTTCGTGATAATATTGTCGATTATATTAATTATCCGAAACGAATTTTTCCTATTGGTCGATTGGATAAAGCCAGTGAAGGCTTGATTTTTATGACCGATGATGGCGATATTGTCAACAAAATTCTTCGCGCCCGAAACAATCACGAAAAAGAATATATTGTAACGGTAGACAAACCCATTACCGACCGATTTATAGAACGAATGGGAAATGGTGTTCCTATTTTAGATACGGTTACCCGAAAATGTAAAGTAGAACAAATTAGCAAATACGTTTTCCGAATCGTATTAACCCAAGGGCTAAATCGTCAAATTCGTCGCATGTGCGAGTATTTAGGATATGAAGTTACCGCACTTAAACGTACCCGAATTATCAATATTTCTTTAGATATTCCACTGGGTCGTTACCGGGATTTAACCGATGCTGAAATTGAAGAATTAAATACTTTAATTGCCCCTTCCAGTAAAACAGAAGAAGCCAGTTTACCCAAATCATTTCAAAGAAAATCGAAATAAAAACAGTCATGAAAAAACGAAACCCAAGATATATCTTGGGTTTTTTATTTGATATCATTTAACTTATTTCGTCAAGTACATTTTTCTTCGAGAGTACAAATCATCATTTAATCTATTAATATAGTATTACGTCTAAAAAATAATCTTAATATATAAGTTAATTTAATAAATTATTATTTTCACGGCCTAAAAACAAAAAACATGAAGAAATTATTTATTCTATCGAGCTTTATTATTTTAAATTGTTTGACTGTTTCTGCTCAAGAGAGACAACAAATAAGAGCTGTGAATAGCACAGATATAAAAGTCCAAAAAACCGAAGAAAAAAAGCCTAATCTAACAGAATTAGTAGCTCAACTTCAAAATGAAATAAATCAATTAAAAGCTGAACTAGAAAAGCAAAAAACGGCAACTGTAGCAAATTACAAAGTGTTAGATTACAGTTTTGGACAATTAAAAACAAAAATTGGCGAAATTGATTCTAAAATTGACCTAAATTTTGAAAAATTTGAAAACCACGTACATTCTATGGGAAGTTATAGAATTACTGGTTTCGTATCATCTAAATTAGATTGCTGTGCTCAAAATGTAAAAGTAGCTACTGCAGATTCTTCTGGCAATTCAAATACTACAGGAAAACCTATTACTCAATAATTTAATATTGCCAAAAAGCATAAAAAAATCCCGATAACTCGGGATTTTTTTTTATTTTGTTAAATACATCTTTCTTCGAGAGTACAATTCGTAAAACTGATCATCTTTCAAGTCGTCAATAAACAAAATGCTCTCACCTGTCGATTTCATTTCTGGACCTAATGCTTTGTTTACATTAGCAAACTTACTGAAAGAGAAGACCGGTTGTTTGATGGCATAACCATTTAACTTTGGATTGAAAGTAAAATCGGTAACCTTATTATGACCCAACATTACCTTTGTTGCATAATTTACATACGGTTCTCCGTATGCTTTTGCAATAAATGGTACCGTACGAGATGCTCTCGGATTGGCTTCGATGATGTAAACCGTATCGTCTTTTATCGCAAACTGAATATTGATTAAACCAACCGTTTTTAAAGCTACCGCAATTTTCTTCGTATGGTCTTTTATTTGTTGCATCACAAATTCACCCAAGTTAAACGGAGGCAATGTTGCATTAGAATCTCCCGAATGTACCCCACAAGGCTCAATGTGCTCCATGATTCCGATGATATACACATTCCCATCGGCATCACAAATCGCATCGGCTTCTGCTTCGATAGCGCCATCCAAATAATGGTCTAACAATAATTTATTCCCAGGAATCGATTTCAACAAATCGATTACATGTTCTTCTAATTCTTGTTTGTTAATCACAATTTTCATTCCTTGTCCACCCAACACATACGAAGGACGAACCAACAATGGAAAATCTAAAGTATCGGCTAATTTTGAAGCATCATCGGCACTTTCTGCAATTCCGAATTTTGGAAACGGAATATTCAAATCGGTTAACAATTCTGAAAAACGCCCTCTGTCTTCGGCTAAATCTAAAGCATCAAAACTTGTTCCCAGAATTTTGATTCCGTATTTCGATAATTTTTCAGCCAATTTTAAAGCCGTTTGACCTCCTAGTTGAACAATTACTCCTTCAGGTTTTTCGTGTTGGATGATATCGTAAATATGTTCCCAAAAAACAGGCTCAAAGTACAATTTATCGGCCGTATCAAAATCGGTTGAAACCGTTTCTGGATTACAGTTAATCATGATGGTTTCGTAACCACATTCTTTGGCAGCCAAAACCCCGTGTACACACGAATAATCGAATTCGATTCCTTGACCAATTCGGTTGGGTCCTGAACCCAATACAATTACTTTTTTCTTATCGGTGACAATACTTTCATTGTGCACATATCGTGTACGGTCTGGTCTTTCAATTTCGGCTTCAAAAGTCGAATAATAGTATGGCGTTTGCGCTTTGAATTCGGCCGCACACGTATCTACCAATTTGTACACCCTCTGAATTCCTTTTTCGTCGCGCAATTTGTGCACCTGACTTTCCAAACAGCCTAGCATGTGCGCAATTTGACGATCGCCATATCCTTTTTGTTTGGCTTCCAACAATAAATCTTTTGGAAGGGTATCAATAGTATATTTTGAAATTTCTTTTTCGATTAAATACAATTCCTCATACTGTTTCAGGAACCACATGTCAATTTTGGTAATTTCATGAATTCTTGACAACGGAATTCCCATCGCAATGGCATCATAAATTACGAAAACTCGATCCCAACTAGCATGAGTCAATTTTTCAATAATTTGTTCGTAATTTTTATAGCCTTTCCCATCAGCTCCTAACCCATTTCTTTTAATTTCTAAAGATTGTGTGGCTTTGTGTAGTGCTTCTTGGAACGAACGTCCAATTCCCATTACCTCACCCACTGATTTCATTTGAAGACCAAGAGTTCTATCGGCACCTTCAAATTTATCAAAGTTCCAACGTGGTATCTTTACGATTACATAATCTAACGTTGGCTCAAATAATGCCGAAGTCGATTTTGTAATCTGATTTTGCAATTCATCTAAATGATACCCTAAAGCTAATTTAGTAGCAATTTTAGCGATTGGATAACCAGTCGCTTTAGAGGCTAATGCTGAAGAACGAGAGACACGTGGATTGATTTCAATTGCCACAATGTCTTCTTTTTCATCTGGTGAAACCGCAAACTGCACGTTACAACCTCCCGCAAAATTTCCAATAGAGCGCATCATATGAATCGCCATATCACGCATTTTTTGAAACGTAGTATCCGATAAAGTCATCGCAGGTGCAACCGTAATAC
>Ga0209599_10000703_pt1 | contig 19893 bp, 16 predicted proteins | sample Shrwel_input2_FT_FD_187534 | JGI IMG/M metagenome (GOLD analysis project Ga0209599, IMG submission 187534) | Subsurface microbial communities from deep shales in Ohio, USA - Utica-3 well 1 S input2 FT (SPAdes) (version 2) ... | reverse complement strand
ACTGCTAACTGCTAACTGCTAACTGCTAACTGCTAACTGCTAACTGCTAACTGCTAACTGCTAACTGCTAACTGCTAACTGCTAACTGCTAACTGCTAACTGCTAACTGCTAACTGCTAACTGCTATTACATCCCCAATAAACCCCGTTTAGCTGTTTTACGAATTTCTTGTTCGTCTTGCCATTCCACCAAACCTGTTTTTAAATTCATTAGTTTTAGGGTGAACTTATAATAAACATCGCGGGTTTTGGTAAATTTATCCACAGGATTACCTGTACTGCCTGCCTCTTTGTAAATACTGCTTAAATTACCATAGAGCATAAATTCTGCACCCACCATTTGACCAAACGCAATGGCGGTTTTGGGGTTGCTTAATTCATCGCTATTTTGAAATTTAAGTTGAGTCCGTGCCGATTCAACACGCGACATATCCACCAACCGTACTTTACCCGACTGTAAAAGTTTCGTGGTCATGCTGTCTAAAACCGATTCGGTATCAATATGTTCATCGGTTTTATTGGCAATACGCTCAACAAACATGACAGGCCGTTTGTTGCCAGCATTGGCTTCGCCAATCACAGGTGAGGACAATAACGATTCGGTCATGCTTTTGGCGGTCATTTGTAAGTCGGTTGAGCCAAAACGTTCATTAACCGTTTCGGTGGCGGTTGCATCCCCATATTTTACACTGGCACAACCACTCAATCCTAAAGCTAAGGCGGCTAATAATACCGATGTTGTTTTCATCTTTAACTCCTACAGAGGCCAACTGGCCACATAAAAATGTTCGTTGATATTGACGATGCGTACCAGCGTGATACGTTGGTTTTGTACAGAAATTTTAAGCGTTTGACCATTATTGAGGCTTAAACTTTGTTCGCCTACACTGAGATTAAAACGGGCAATATGAGCAAAACGGGGCAGGGTCAGCCAACTGCGTAAATCGGCATTTTCACTTAAAAAATTATAAGCTCCGACCAATAAACCCAATGCTAGTCCACCTTGATTTTGCGCTTCTTGCTGCATTTTGTGTTTAGTTTGAGCGCGTAACGTTTGACGGATGAGCATAGGAACAAAATTATCTTGTAAAGCACGCGCGGCTAAAGCCTGTGTATCAGTGATGACTTGGCTGTTGATGGCGTTAATGTTAAGTGCAATAGGGCTTTGCCACGCATCACCATAATAAGGAAAAGCGACGGTGTACCATGTTTCAGGCCAAGGAAAAGGTAAAAATAATTCTTTTTTGGCAGGTACAAATCCTTCTTCATACAATACAACCACAGTGCCTTCGTTGGCTTTTGGGCTGGTAAACTTGATTTTACTAAGATTTTTTAAGTCTTCGACACGATTCAGTTGCTTGGCTAAACGTGCCACATCTTCTTGTAAAAAACGATTATCAGGGGCAATGCTTAGGGCGCGTTTGTAATCAATATAAGCATCATCAAATTGTTTTTTGGATTCATATAACACCCCCGCTAAATATAAAACATAGGCATTTTGCCGACTCGACTTGACCCGTTGTGCTAAATCATTGGTGGCAGAAAAACGATTTTGATATTCATTGAGCGCGTTATCGGATAAAGCTTGGCTGCTTGTGTCGTTGATGTTTTCGGGGTTTTTGTCCTGAAAAAATTGTGCGCGGCGCATTTCGACTAATGCCGATTCTTTATCGCCTAAAGCAATATAATTAAGTGCCTGAAATTGATGTACAAAAATTCTTTCATAATCATGGCTTTGATACGGAATTGTATTGTCATTAGATACCAATGCAGTGCCTTGACTGGCGGTATGACTGAGCGAAATAGTGGCGCGTTGGTCTATAGCATCTAATTTTGCTAAAGCCAGTGTAAAACTTTGTTTACTGGCAGTGTAATCACCTGCGAGTTGTTGCATTCGACCTTGTTCTAACAAGGCTAAGAGCGCGTCTTTACGGTTTAAGAGTTTTTTATTGGCTTCTAAAGCGGGTTGTATCGTACCTGTTGCGAGTGCTTGTTGATAACTTAAAGCACGGGCAGGGTAGGGCATAAACACACTGCTGGTGCTACAGCCTGTGAGTAGTCCTAATAATGTCAATAACGTCAGGTAGCGTAAAAGCATAATCAGCAGATAATTAAAGTATCGTCTGAGCTTAACTGATAACAAAAAGCGCATCAAATGGCAGGGTATAATTTTTTGTGGCAGATTTGTGGGCGTTTATACGAAAGATGCTAAAAATAGAATCAGACCTTAATAATTTCTAGATGCCCAGTCAGTATAGGCTTTTGATTTTATGAGTTTTTTATAGTCTTTGTCGGTTAAAAATTCTGATGTATTAAAATTAATACTAAAGCGTTTCTTTAATATATCTAAGACAACAACGGCATTGTCAAATTTTTCGCGAAGGGTTAGTTCTTTCAATAATATCCAATATGTGAGTTGATAGCCATCATCAATATCGAGCGAAGATAATAAACGGTCTAGTTTTACCTTATTGCTGTTGGCTAGACCATCTATCAAAAAGCCATAAAAGTCTTGACTTGGATGATAACCAAAAGCCTGCTCTAAGTTTTTCAGAGTACGATGTGCCTGTTCAACTTGCATTTTATCGATTTGTATATTTAATAAAACATAAGACGGAGTTTGGTTATCTATGGCATTTATAACTATATCAAGTTCATTTTGATTATGTTGAGTTTGAGTCTGAAGAGTATTTAGGAGCATTTGTAGCAATACAGGATTTTTTTGCTGCTCCAGATTAAGCTTTTGATATGATGAAATGCTATATGGGGTATTTTGCTGTTTGACAGCATATATGTATTGATAAATAGGACTGTTTTGGTAGTTATTTGAATTTGTTTTTTCAGATAGTGATAGCTCAAAAATCTCAGCTAAATGATGTTGATATATTTCTTTATACGAAATAAAAAGATTAGAATCTTTAAAATCGCTAACTTTAAAGTGATTATCTTTATTCTCAAGAGTCAATAATATGGCATAAGCATAAGAGTCTTTGGAGGTTAAAGGATCTCCAATTATGGCACAGTATGCACTATTTTGATTGATGGGTGAGAATCGAGTGTTACGCCAGTTTGGCGAAAAATGGGCGAGGTTTATAGCTAATTGTTCTTTGATCTGTTTGCTGAGTAAATGTATAAAATCGAATTTATAGCCTACTAAATCTTGAGTATGATTGGTTGTCTGAGAGTCACGTTTTATCTTTTCATCGTTTGATTGAATATGTTGGTTAATGTTATTAAGCCTTTGCTCCAAATCATTTAGTCCGAGAATTGGATTGTCATTTTTATCGATGTTTGGAGTTTGCATTGCCTCATGAAGAGTAAAACTCGTGTTACTGGTGAATGAGTGTTCGAGGCCGTTAAAGTCTATGTGGGATAAAAGAAAATCAAAGTTTTTGTTGTTGACTTCTTGGGTAATATCTAAACAAAAGTCATGCAAACCGTAAGTTTTGAAGTTGCTCTCATTAGATAAGGGAGCGGCATATGCTTTTGAAAAAATAATAGATACGAGTAATAGTATAGGCTTTATCATGATTAGTTACTATCTTGAAATTTTTGTTTTAAAGTAAGAATTTCTTTATAGCCATTAGTGTCTGGGCTTGATATATATATACTATAATCTAATAGCTTATTTACTTCTCTGATATCTTTACTAAACGCTTTAAATTTTTCAGTATCAATATGATTTTGTTTGATGGTTAATTCAGAGTGATTGTAGTAAGTTTTATTATAATATCTATCCAATGTGTTAAATTTTACTGCCGAATTTTCTATTGATAAGACCTTGTCATCCAAATCAAGTTTAACGTCTGTGGGAAAGTGTAGATAAATACGACTGCTAATAGTTTTAGGTGATGCTAATGCAAGAGGAGATTTACGTGATATGGATTGTGGAATATAAATTTGATCTGTAAAAGCTTTTAAAGTAATAGGGGCTTTAAGGATTGGGTTTTGATTATAGTGTTCATTGCCCCAAAAACCATGTAATTGATAATACTCTTTAATAATAAAGCGATTATTTATAGGGTCATTTTCGTACTCTAAAGGTTTGACAATGCTTAGCTCTTCGTGGAATTTGCTATAAAAATTTGCATATGCTTGATGAATGGTTGTGGGTGACGTATTAGCAAAATATTCGCGTTGAGACTCAGCCGCGTTACCGTGTAAAATACTGGTTATTTGATAATCAACAGTACCGTTAAAATCTTTTGCATATATATGCTCTTCAATCTCCATATAGATTTTACTAGGTTGATGCTCATACATTGTGATGAGGTTTTTATCATGATGCCCAATCACTAAAGCAACGCCAAAGTCTTGTATGCCTAATGTATCTAATGAACCTGCTTGGTAGCGGCGTGTGCCATCTAACCAATAAGCTTTGTTATTATATTGAACATAAGTAACGGCGTGATTGAATACACCGGGACTAGGTAATTCGTTTACGATGCCTTTTTGGAACTGAGTGGAAACTAATGCGGGTAGTGCAGTAATACCATGACGCTGTAGTAATTGACTCAGCAATAATGCTTTATCTTTGCAATCACCGTAACGATCTTTGAGAACATCTGTAGGTGTGTGAGGTTTATGGGAGTTTTCCCCAAACTCTAAACCCAGATAACGGATATCATTTTGAACAAAAAATAAGGCATTAGTAATAAAGTCATCTTTGTTTTTGCTTTTTTGTACTAATTGTTGATAAGTTGATTCAAAAATAGCAGTAGATTTAATAGGTATGTTATAAAGACCCTGAGCCCATTCATTAACATCCGCCCATGAGTGATATTGTGAGTATTCAAACCAGCCGTAATGAGCGTACCATGCTGGTGTGGCTTCCTCTGGAGTAATGGCACTTACGTTTTGTCTATAGAGACTATATTCGTCAATGTTTGCACTTGATGTTTTATTTATAGTTACACTGTTATTGTTGAAAATTTTTACTTGCGTTTGTTGTTGAGCAGGCACTAATAGCCTGATTGATAAGGTGGCAACATCCAAAGGCATGTCGATAGGCAAATAACCGAAGCGTTTATTGCTAAAGATAGGATTACTGCCAGTTACTGAGTAACTATAATCAATTATGTCGCCAACTCGTACATCATTTAGTATCACAATCGCTGTTGCTTGGCCATCATGAATCCCCTCATGTAATTGCTCTTCACGATGAATAATACGTATTTTTGCGCTATTGGTCACATCGCGTATTTGGCTATTTCGTTTAATTAAAATCTGATGAATAGTAAGCTGCTCAAAAGCAGGGTTAAAACGGAGCTTTAGTTCGGAAACTTGCTCAAGTCCGATGGTAGTTAATGGAGAAATAACACGATGGCGGTATTGCTCTAGACCGTTTAAGGTATTTATTTGGTCATCCATGAGGATATAATTAATTGCTTGTTGATGTATATGTTGGGTCGATGAGTCATAAACAATAGCTTTTACCCAAGTTGGAGTACGAGCTAGAAGGTATTCAGGCTGAACATTATTGGCACTGTAAGCAACGGTTTGACCGAAAATTAAAAAGCACAAAAATATACGAACAATAAACATCATATCCGTGATAGCCCTTGGTGAGTTGACATCCTGCCCTAGCTAAAGTGAAGCAAGGGGTTTTACGGCGAGACTGATAAAAACAACAAACTACGCTGATGCGCAGTTTGTTGTTAAGTTTTGATTAGTACAACACTCTCGTACGAATCGTACCCTCAATTTCTTGCAGTTTTTTCAATGCAACGGTTGAGCAATCCGCATCCACATCCATCACCAAATAACCAATCGCCTCATTAGTCATTAAACTTTGAGCAGAAATGTTAATGTTATTTTCGGCAAAAACACGGTTAATCGCTGACAATACACCGGGTACGTTGTTGTGAATATGCAACAAACGATGTTTGCCTGCTTGTAAAGGAATCGCTACTTCGGGAAAGTTCACGGCGGATAACGTTGTACCTGTATCAGAGTAACGGGCAAATTTCTCGGCCACTTCTAAACCAATATTAGCCTGAGCTTCTAAGGTAGAGCCGCCAATGTGCGGCGTTAAAATGACATTGTCAAATTTACGCAAGGGCGATAAAAACTCTTCATCATTGGCTTTTGGCTCTTTAGGAAACACGTCAATCGCCGCGCCGCCAATGTGTTTGCTTTCTAAAGCCGCAGATAAAGCATCAATATCTACGCAAGTACCACGCGCCGCATTGATAAAAATACTGCCCGCTTTCATTTTGGCAAACTGCTCGCTACCCATCATGTTTTTGGTAGAAGGCAACTCGGGAACGTGTAAAGACACCACATCAGACTGGGCTAATAATTCATCCATCGAGGCCACTTGACGCGCATTACCTAAAGGCAATTTAGTGACCACGTCAAAATAAATCACTTGCATACCCAACGATTCGGCCAATACCGACAGTTGAGTACCAATGCTACCGTAACCGACAATACCCAATACTTTACCGCGAGTTTCAAACGAACCTTCGGCAGATTTTGACCAACCACCACGATGCACGAGGGCGTTTTTTTCGGGAATGCCGCGTAACAATAAAATCGCTTCGGCTAATACCAATTCGGCAACCGAACGGGTATTGGAATAAGGTGCGTTAAAGACAGGAATGCCTTTATTCATCGCAGCGCGTAAATTAACTTGATTCGTCCCAATGCAAAAACAACCAATCGCAATCAATTTATTGGCGGCGGCTAACACGTTTTCGGTAATTTGAGTACGCGAACGAATGCCAACAAAGTGAGCATCTTTAATTTTTTCGATTAACGCCTCTTCATCCAATGCGCCGCGTAAGTATTCAATATTGGTGTAACCGTTGTTGCTGAGTACATCGAGGGCGTTTTTGTGAACACCTTCTAACAACAAAAAGCGAATTTTGGCTTTATCTAAAGATAATTGGCTCATGACAATTCCTGAAGGCCGTAAAAAATGGGGGTAGACAAGCTGTTTGTGAACATAGGTCTAATAAGCGCGGTATGATAGCATAAGCAGGTGCTGTATCTCCAATGAGCAATGTTCAAAGAGTAGTTGCTAAAAATTCGTTTTTTTGTGTTGCAGGAATACCTTGATGCTAAACCCCACCATTATTACCCAACTCCAAGCCATTGTTGGCGAAACTCGCGTTAAAACCGATGCTGATAGCCTAAAAACATGGGGCTGTGATTGGACAAAACACTATACGCCAGCCGCTAGTGCGATTGTTTTTCCTGCAACCACTGAAGAAGTGCAAGCGATTGTCAAATTGGCTAACCAAGAAAATATTGTCTTAGTGCCGTCAGGTGGTCGCACAGGTTTATCCGCAGGGGCAGTGGCGGCTAATGGCGAAGTGGTGATTAGCTTTGACCGTATGAACAAAATAGTCCAGTTTTACCCTGCTGACCGTATGGTCAAAGTCCAAGCGGGCGTAGTCACAGAGCAACTGCAACAATTTGCCGATGAACAAAACTTATATTATCCCGTTGACTTTGCCTCGGCAGGTTCGAGCCAAATTGGCGGCAATATCGGTACTAACGCAGGCGGTATTAAAGTTATTAAATACGGCATGACTCGCGCTTGGGTGCTGGGTTTAACGGTGGTCACTGGTAAAGGCGATATTTTGCACCTTAATAAAGGCATGATGAAAAACGCGACAGGTTATGATTTACGGCATTTGTTTATTGGTGCAGAAGGTACTTTAGGTTTTGTCACCGAAGCGGAAATTAAACTTGAGCGTAAACCGCGAGACTTGCGCGTGTTGGTCTTGGGTACACCCGATTTTGATTCGGTAATGAAAGTATTGTCGGCGTTTCAGGCTAAGTTAGATTTAACCGCGTTTGAGTTTTTCTCCGATTTAGCGGTGCAATGTGTGACCGCGAGTGGTGATGTGCAGCGAGCCTTTCCTGAGCCAACGCCATTTTATGCTTTGTTAGAATTTGAAGCCTTATCGCCTGCTATTGAAGAACAAGCGATGGAAGTGTTTGAGCAATGTATGGAAGAGGGTTGGGTGCTTAACGGCGTGATGAGCCAAAATGAAACCCAAGCTCAAAACTTATGGCGTTTGCGTGAAGATATTTCTGAAACCATTGCCAAATATACACCGTACAAAAACGATATTTCGGTATTGATTACTCACGTTCCTGCTTTTATTGCTGATATTGATGCGATTGTTACTGCAAACTATCCAGATTTTGATATTGTTTGGTTTGGTCATATTGGTGATGGTAATTTGCACTTAAATATCTTAAAACCTGCTAATTTAAGCAAAGATGAGTTTTTTGCTAAGTGCCAAGTGGTTAATAAAAAAGTGTTTGAAACCGTGCAAAAGTACAATGGTTCAATTTCGGCAGAGCATGGCGTGGGCATGACCAAAAAACCGTATTTGGACTATAGCCGTAGCCCCGAAGAAATTGCCTATTTACAAGCGATTAAATTGGCTTTTGACCCTAATAACATTATTAATCGCGGTAAGATTTTTGATGTGAAATAAACTCCTCTCCCTAATGTAGGGGGAGGTTGGGAGGGGGTAAACCTCACCCTAGCCCTCTCCTAAATTAGGAGAGGGAACAGATATAAACGAAAAACAAAGAGAGAACACCATGAAAAAAATAGAATTCTTTTACGATATTGTTAGCCCCTATAGCTATATTGCCGCCACACAATTGGCTCAGTTTGAAGGCAAAGCCGAAGTGGTTTGGAAGCCTGTTTTATTAGGCGGCATTTTTAAAGCAACAGGCAATTCTGGCCCCGCGTTTACGGTAGCGGCTAAAGCACCCTATATGTTCAAAGACTTACAAAGATTATCCCGTTATCACCAAATTCCGCTAAAAATGCCTGCTAACTTTCCTGCTAACACCGTCACTGTACAGCGTGTGTTATGTGCCGCAAGTGAGGCAGAGTGCAAGGCTTTAACCTTAAAGTTGTATGATGCCTATTGGGGACAAGGCCAAGACGTGACCAATCTTGAGTTGTTAACCGAGTTAGTGGGCGCAGAGTTGGTCGCTAAAACTCAAGAAGACAGCGTAAAAAATAGCTTAAAAGCCAATACCGAAGAAGCTGTGGCGCGTGGTGCATTTGGCGCACCCACTTTTTTTGTGGGTGATGAAATGTATTTTGGCGAAGACCGTCTGTTTTTAATTCACGAGGCATTGAAATAAATGCGTTATCAACATCAATGGTTAGATGGTTCGGCAATAGATTTACCTGTTGGTAAAGCGGTGTGTGTTGGGCGTAATTATGCGGCTCATGCTAAAGAGTTGGGTAACGCTGTCCCCGAAACACCGATTTTGTTTTTAAAACCTAGTACCGCGATTGTGCCATTATCACCCTGTTTTACCATTCCTAATGATAGAGGCTCTTGTCATTACGAAACCGAAATTGCGGTGTTAATTGGCAAAACGCTGAGTAATGTTGATGTTGATAATGTCGCCGATGCCATTGCGGGTTATGGCTTGGCTTTGGACTTAACCTTGCGTGATTTGCAAAATCAGCTAAAAAAACAAGGTTATCCGTGGGAGGTGGCTAAGGCTTTTGATGGTGCTTGCCCATTATCTCAATTTATCAAACCAGAACTTATCGCAGACATAAAACACACCGAGTTTAGTTTGATGGTCAATGGTGAGCCACGTCAGCACGGTTTTACTCACGATATGATTACGCCTGTTTATGAGTTGATTGCATATATTAGTCAAATTTTTACGTTGCAAGCAGGTGATATTGTGTTGACTGGCACACCCGAAGGCGTAGCCGCGCTGCAACGAGGTGATAAATTACTGTTGTCGGTGGTGGGGCAAGTGTTTGAGACAGAGGTGGTTTGATTATTTTAGATGATAAAAAATACAAAGGTGGATTCAAATAATGTCTGAAAACAATAGGTTAGTACACGGCATACAACAGGACTTAGATGACTCACAGGATATTGAAAGAAAGAAATTGGTCGAGCTATTAAAGGGAATAGATAAGCAAGAAGCTGTGTTTTTCTTATCAAAAAATGCTTGTTTAGATGAGGCGTTGCTTGAGCGATTTGAGGATTGTTGGGATTGGATTGAAGTTGAGGAAGGCACTTATATACCAAGTCTACCAAACTCAGAAAAAGGCTATTTATCTATGAATAAATCCTTATCATGGTCGATAGGGTTGATTGAACGATATGAGGATAAATGGGATTGGGAGAGATTATCAGATAATAAATCCTTGCCATGGTCGTTAGAGTTAATTGAACGATTTAAAGATAAGTGGAAGTGGGGGGAGGAGTGCGGGCTATCATGGAATGAAGCCTTGCCATGGTCGCTAGAGTTAATTGAACGGTTTAAAGATAAGTGGGAGTGGTATGAGTTATCAGGAAATGAAGCCTTACCATGGTCGTTAGAGTTAATTGAACGATTTAAAGATAAGTGGAAGTGGTATGGGTTATCAAGGCATAAATTCTTGCCATGGTCGCTAGAATTAATTGAACGGTTTGAAGATAAGTGGGAATGGTATGGGTTATCAGGAAATGAAGCCTTACCATGGTCATTAGAGTTAATTGAACGGTTTGAGGATAAGTGGGAGTGGTATGGATTATCAAGGAATGAAGCCTTGCCATGGTCGTTAGAGTTAATTGAACGGTTTGAAAATGAGTGGAAGTGGAATGGTTTATCATGTAATGAAGCCTTAGTATGGTCATTAGAGTTAATTGAAAGGTTTGAAAGTAAGTGGGAGTGGGGGGAGTGTGGTTTATCATGTAATGAAGCCTTGCCATGGTCATTAGATTTAATTGAACGGTTTGAAGATAAGTGGCATTGGGGATACGATGGTTTTTCTACTGATAGTAGAGGATTATCAAATAATAAATCCATACCATGGTCGTTAGAGTTAATTGAACGATTTAAAGGTAAGTGGGAGTGGTGGCGGTTATCATGTAATGAAGCTTTAGCATGGTCATTAGAGTTAATTGAAGGATTTAAAGATAAGTGGAATTGGTATCGGTTATCACAGAATCAATCCTTGCCGTGGTCGATAGAATTGGTTGAGCGATATGGTGATAAATGGAATTGGGGAGACTTATCATTGAGTAGATCCTTACCATGGTCGATAGAGTTAATTGAGTGTTTTGAAGATAAATGGGATTGGAGAATGTTATCAAAGAATGAAGCCTTGCCATGGTCGCTAGAATTAATTGAACGGTTTGAAAATAAATGGGATTGGGAGTGTTTATTGCAATGTGACCAAGCTATGTTAGTGTTGCCAAAATTATCTATACAAGATATTGATGAGGTAATGAGCTTTCATTTTTTATGAACTTTAGGTTGGTCAGTTGTTTGATACAAAGGTGATGTAATTATGAGTGCAATTCGTCAAATTTTTGAAAATATGCCTTCAGTATTAAGTATTCCTAATCATATGCAGCATAAACGTGTTGAGGTGATTTTATTGCCTTTAGATGAGGCAGATGTCAATGTGCTGCCTATTGCTTGTGATGAGTTTGGCTGGCCAATTGGTTTATTTGATAAGTTGACAAATGGTTGGCAAGGAGAGCCTTTAACGCAAATTATGCAAGCATTTAGTGCTTTTCCTAAAGATTTTATGCCTAATGGTCGTGAATAGGCACAGTGAACATGAGCGACATTAAGCCAATTCTTGAGGGTCAACATCAATTGCCCAACGGACTTTTTTGGCATCATTTAACTCATTTACCTTGTTGAGCCACAGTGTTAAAAAACGCTGTAATGCCGCTCTTTGATGATGTTTTACCAATAAATGCGCTCTAAAAATCCCTGCCTTTTTTTCCATAGGTGCAGGAATAGGCCCCCAAAACTCGGGCGCATCGGCTAATACTTGGCCGTGACTCATGGCTTCGGTCAAAAAAGCGAATGCCGTTTCTGGATAATTGGCCTCGGCGCGTAATAACGCTAAATAGCCATAGGGCGGTAAGCCAATCGCTTGGCGTTCGGGCAAAGCCAACTCAGCAAAACCTTGATAACCTGTTTTTAATAATTGTTGTAATAACGGATGTTCGGGTTGATGACTCTGCAACAACACTAAGCCTGCTTTATGAGCGCGACCTGCTCTGCCTGAGACTTGGGTAATTAATTGTGCAACCCGTTCGCTGGCTCTAAAATCTGCGCCCAACAAGCCACTGTCTGCTTCTAACAAGGCAACTAAAGTAACATTAGGAAAATGATGACCTTTGGCCAGCATTTGTGTTCCTACCAAAATCGCTGCTTTATTGCTTTCAATATCGGCATATAAATGATGCCAACTGTCTTTTTTACGGGTGCTGTCACGGTCGATGCGATGTACAGGCACTTTGGGAAATAATTCTTGTAAGGCTTCTTCAACCCGTACTGTGCCTGCACCAATAGCGCGTAACTCTTTACTTTGACATTCAGGACAGTGGCTAGGGGGCTGTTGACTAAAGCCACAATGATGACAATGCAAACGTAAGGGGTTGCGGTGTAAGGTGATTTTGGCATCACAACGCGGACATTTAGCTTGCCAGCCGCAATCGTGACACAACAAAACGGGTGCAAAGCCGCGCCGATTTAAAAAGATAATCACTTGTTCATCTTTTTTGAGGCGAGTGGCAATGGCTTCTTTTAAAGTATGAGTCAGGCCAGCCTGTAATTTTTGGCCGCGTAAATCAATCAGTTTAATGGTCGGCGGTGTGATAGTTGCTGCGCGTTCTTTCAGCCATAAATGCTCATAACGGCCTGCTTTGGCATTGGCCAAACTTTCTAAACTGGGGGTTGCCGAGCCTAAAACCACAGGACAGTGGGCTAATTGAGCGCGTAATACCGCCAAATCACGGGCGTTATATCTAAAACCTTCTTGTTGTTTAAACGATAAATCATGCTCTTCGTCCACAATCACCAAGCCTAAATGCGGTAATGGTGTAAACAGGGTAGAGCGTGTGCCAATAATAATCGCCGCATGGCCTAAATAGGCACGTCGCCATGCGCGTAAGCGTTCTCTATCACGCAAACCAGAATGAAGCATGACAATTTCAACTGCAAAACGCGCTCTAAAACGTGCCACCGTTTGCGGCGTTAAGCCAATTTCTGGTACTAAGACTAAGGCTTGTTTATGTTGTGCCAAACAACTGGCAATACTTTGTAAATAGACTTCGGTTTTGCCACTGCCCGTCACGCCATCTAACAAAAAGGCTTTAAACTGTCCTAAATGGCGGGTAATCGCCTGAATAGCGGCTTCTTGTTCGGCATTAGCGGCAATCGCAACTTCGGCATATTTAAGCTGAGGCGTGCCTACTTTCGTTTCGTGTTGGCCAAATTCTTCGCTTAATTCTTTTTTGGCTAAGGCGAGGAGTGTGGTGCGCTCTATGCCTAAACGCTTTAAAAAATCTTCACTAATGCCATGTGTGCCATGTGGCTCTAAGGCTTGCCATGCCGCTTGTTGTTTTGCGCCGCGTAAGGTATCGGCAGTTAAATTTAAGCCTAAAGTAGTGAGTCGCCAATGGGTTAAATTGTCATATAAATCTTCACCTTGTCTGAGCAAAGTAGGCAAGGCGGCACTAAATACTTCGCCAATCGGGTAATGATAATAGTGTGCTGCCCATGTTAATAATTGCATCATTTGTGGCGAAAACAGGGAATGAGCATCTATTAGTTGACGTGCAGGTTTAATTTTATCGGCAGGTGAATCTGGGTTTTCGGTGACGGCAATAATTACGCCAATCAACTCACGCCGACCAAAAGGCACACGCACCCGTGCGCCAATGTGGGGTGTTTGCTCAAAACTGGCAGGAATGCTGTAATCAAATAATTGTTTAAGTGGAACGGGTAAAGCAACTTGTAAATAAACACGCGGCATGGGAATAGAGCTATCGCTGACAAATAAAATTGCTTGTCTTGTTAAACAAGGCCATATCAAACTGTAAAAATTATCCCTAAACTATGCCGCGTTGAATGCAGCCTGTAAAGTCAGGACTTACGCATTTTGCCAAAATTAGCGAACAAATAAGCGATAACCGCGTAAATCCTAAAAGAGTATTATTGTTTGGAGTATGTATGAGTCAAAAATTTACACAAGCGGCGGCACGGTTTATTTTTTGGAGTCGTTGGCTGCAATTGCCTATGTATTTGGGTTTGATAGTTGCATTAGCTGTGTATGCCTATAAGTTTTTTGTCATGTTGTCGGGCTTAGTGGTTAATTTTGGCACTTATGGCGAAAACGATATTTTGCTGATTGTTTTATCATTAATTGATGTGGTGATGATTGCTAATTTATTAGTGATGGTGATTATTGGTGGCTATGAGATTTTTGTCAGTCGTTTACATATTGACGACCACCCCGACCAGCCTGAGTGGTTAGACCATGTGGATGCAGGGGTACTTAAAATTAAATTAGGTATGGCTTTGGTGAGTATTTCGTCTATTCATTTGTTGCGTAGTTTTATTGATGCCAAAAATATGACTGAGCATACGCTAATGTGGGAAGTGATTATTCATTGTGTGTTGGTGTTATCGGTGATTTTTATTGCTTTGACCGACTGGTTGATTCAATACAAGGCGTTGCAAATTCATAAAATGAAGCATGGTGGGCATTGATTGAGATGATGGACTGAGCGATGTCGAAACAAGCGCGTTTTGGAAATCCTTCTTAACCCTTCTTTAAAAAGGAGGGAGTTCCCTCTTTCGTAAAAGGGGTTAGGGGGATTCAGTGAGCAAATAAGCGATAACCGCGTAAGCTCTAAATAGTCATTGATAAATGAGGTGGGTTGCAAAACCCACCGTTTTAAATCTTGATAAAATCAAATGGTTACTTAGCGAAATGTTGCCATTGCGCCACATCAAATCCCAAAACAACTTCCTGATTATCCAACACCAACAAAGGCCGTTTAATCATACTCAAATTTTGCAAAATAATAGGCTTAATACTTTGATTATCTAAAGTATTTTTATCTAAGGCCAATTTACGCCACGTTGTCCCTTTTTGATTAACAATCGCCTGCCAACCTAAGTTATTTAACCAATCATCTAGGGTTTTTTCATCTAAAGCCGCTTTTTTATAATCGTGAAATTGATAAGCAACGCCTTGAGTGTCTAACCATGTAAAGGCTTTTTTCATGGTGTCGCAGTTTTTAATCCCGTAAATAGTGAGCATGATAAAAATAATCAATGATAAAAAAGAAATTGTAATTCATCTCAAATCAGATAGTAGCGATTTTTGGCACTAAAAATGAATTTTAGTGCCAAAAAAGATATTACCAACTAAAGCCAGCACCTACGCCAAGAGCGGATTTACTGTCACTAGATTTTCCAAAGCTACCCGTAACAACAGCCGATTCGTTAACACGATAACGCATACCAACAGCAAATGCATTGCTACCATTGTAGCGACCTGCGCCAACACCCAAACCAAAGGTTTTATTATTGTCGAGTTGAGGAATATTGCTTATCGCAATAACTGACGCAATACCACCAGAAAACTCTTTGTTGGCATCGTCAATTTTAGCCGTAACCTCACTGCGTAAGCTTTTTAATTGCCCATAATTAGCCGCATCATAATCATTAACACCATTAGCAACACCTGTGACTTTGGCAGGAGAGCTGCTTGTTGTGCTAAAAGTTGCACCAGAATCATTCAAGGTTAGCGTTGTTGTTCCTGCACCACCTTTGACTACTGTTTGTGTTTCTGTTGCTGTTACGCCATTAATACTACCATTCGCATTAGTGACACCTACGGTGACATTGTTAGCCGTGGCAGTAACTTGGCTTTTGCCTGATTTAACTGCTAAGTCACCATTATTGGTTAATTTGCCTGTATTAGTCATGCCCGTTGTGGTTGTAGTGCCAGAAACGGCTAAATTAGTAATATCAGTAGTGCCAGCACTTAAAGAACCAGTCATTGTTTTGCCAGTAACATTAACATTTTTAGCAAAAGTGGCATTTTCTGAGGCGGCTAAAGTAGTAATGTCAGTAATCCCTGTTTTAATGCTATTAACAGTCAATAAGCCATCTTTACTAATAGTAGTTGTTGCTGTCACTGCATTGCCGTTAGCTGGGTCTGTGGTAATAAGTTTTACGCCATTATCATCGAGGGTTTGCGTTGTTGTGCCTGTCCCGCCTTTAATGGTCACAGCATTGTTTGCAAATTGAATACTATTATGATCGTTTGTGGATAAAGTCAGGCCATTAGCAGAGGATTGTAATGTTCCAGTTGTGTTTAGATTATCACCAATACTCAGCTTTGTTACTTTAGTATTACCCGCGTTTAACGTACCAATAGTTGTATCACCTATAGTATTGACATTGCCAGTACTGATAGTGCCACTGTTATTAGAGTTGTTCCCACCTAATGTTAAACCGCCACCAGTATTATTACCAATAGTGTTAAGTGAGCCATTATTTAAGTTTCCTGTATTGGTAGAGTTATTGCCATCAATAGTTAGGACTCCGCCCGTTGTGTTATTTCCAATTGTGTTGATAGAGCCAGTACCAATATTAGTTGCATTATTGGCAGTACTATTACCATTAAGTGTTAAACCACCACCTATTGGCTGTAAATTGTTAGATGGGATAATTATATTAATGCCATCTGCTGTGGCTTGAGTTGACATAATCAAACCTAAAGTAGCGGCTAATACTGTTTTTTTAAATGATTGGGTGTGAAGTCCTGCATAGCTCATTGATGATCTCCATAAATTTTATAAGCTTGATTTGGAATTGGAAGTAAATAATCGACCATTAGAGTGGAGTTTAGTCATCAACTATTTGTCTATTAATACTGACTTGTTAGTGTATGAAACAATGTTGAATATAGTCAATATGTTGAGTAGCTTAATTTTATAGTTAGTATCTTGATATGGTAATTCTAGGTAAGCGTGCTGTTTCATATAGTTTCAGAGTTTGAATGTAGGGCAATCATATTGAGATGATTGCCCAATAGTCGTAGTAGATTAATCAACACGCAACAATTCATTTAACCCCACTTTGCTACGGGTTTGAGCATCGACTTTTTTAACAATAATGGCGGCATATAAGCTGTATTTACCACATTTAGATGGTAAAGAACCCGATACCACCACCGAGCCAGCAGGCACACGGCCATAATGGATTTCGCCAGTTTCGCGGTCATAAATTTTGGTGGATTGGCCAATATATACGCCCATCGACAACACCGAGCCTTCTTCAACAATCACGCCTTCAACCACTTCGGAACGCGCACCAATAAAGCAGTTATCTTCAATAATGGTTGGATTAGCTTGTAATGGTTCTAAGACACCACCAATACCCACACCGCCCGATAAATGTACGTTTTTACCAATTTGAGCGCACGAGCCAACAGTTGCCCATGTATCCACCATTGAGCCTTCATCAACATAAGCACCAATGTTGACATAAGAGGGCATTAACACCACATTACGCGCAATAAAGCACCCACGACGGGCGGTGGCGGGTGGCACAACCCGAATACCTGACTCTTTAAATTGTTCGGCTGTCCAATTAGCAAATTTGGTTGGCACTTTGTCATAAAATTGAATGGCATCACCGCCAGACAAAGGTTCGTTATCGTTTAAGCGAAATGACAATAACACCGCTTTTTTGAGCCATTGATTAACGACCCATTCGCCATTGATTTTTTCGGCAACACGGGCTTTGCCGCTGTCTAATAATTGAATCGCTTCTGCGACTGCATCACGCACGTCTTGTGGCGCATTGCTTGGGCTAAATTGTAAGCGGTCTTCAAACGCTTGAACGATAATATCGGAAAGGGACATGGATTTTCTCCTAATTAAATAACACTTATTTGTGTTTTCGTAAGTCCCCTCTTGAGAGGGGATTTAGGGGGTGTGTTGTCTTTATTTAACCCACCCCTAGCCCCTCCGAGGAGGGGAATTATTCATCGCCAAAAACACAAATCAACTTTTTAAAAGATTAACAATGCGCTGTGCGGCATCGACACAATCAGCAACAGGCGCAACTAACGCCATACGCACATAGTTTTGAGCAGGGTTTTGGCCATCTAAACCAGTGCGCCCTAAATAACGGCCAGCTAAGACGGTAATATGGGCTTTTTCATATAAAAACTGGGCAAAGGTTTCGTCCGTAAAACCGTTGGGAACCCCCACCCAAAAATAAAATCCTGCATCGGGCATGGTCAAAGGTAAAACGGGATGGACAATAGCATAAAAGTCAGCAAATTTTTGTCGATATTGCTCACGATTGGCAATGACGTGTGTTTCATCTTGCCAAGCTGCCACAGACGCATATTGATGTTGAACAGGCATAGCCGAACCGTGATAGGTGCGATACAGCAAATAGGGTTGTAAAATGTTGGCATCACCCGCCACAAAACCCGAACGCAAACCCGGTAAATTAGAGCGTTTAGATAAAGAATGAAACACCACACAGTTTTTGTAATCGTGACGACCTAACTCGGCACAGACTTGTAATAAGCCCAAAGGTGGATTGGCTTCGTCAAAATAAATTTCGGAGTAACACTCATCCGAGGCAATCACAAAACCATATTCATCACTTAACGCAATCAGTTTTTTTAAGGTATCGGCAGCTATCACTGAACCTGTCGGATTACCTGGTGTGCAAATAAATAATAATTGAGTACGTTGCCATACTTCGGCAGGTACAGCATCAAAATCAGGAATAAACTGATTATCTTCGGTACACGCTAAATAATAAGGTTCTGCGCCTGCCAAAAATGCCGCGCCTTCATAAATTTGATAAAACGGATTTGGCATCACCACTAAAGGTTTTTCTTGTTGTCGATTAACCACGGCTTGGGTAAACGAAAACAAGGCTTCACGGGTGCCATTGACAGGTAAAATTTGCGTTTCTGGGTCTATGGCATTGAGTTTAAAACGTTGCGTCAGCCAAATTTCAATCGCTTGACGTAATTCGGCAATACCTTTGGTGCTAGGGTAAGTGGCCAAATGTTGGGCTTGGGCAAGAATCGTTTCCATCACAAAAGCAGGTGAGCGATGTTTAGGCTCACCAATCGACAGCGCAATCGCTTTTAAAGTGCTAGGCGGCGTGAGTCCCTTAAATAATTGACTCATTTTTTCAAAAGGATAAGCATGAAGTAGGCTTAAATCGGGATTCATGGTGTTAATTTACCGTATCTAATTGTTGGCGTAGCGCATCGGCTAGTTGTTGACAAAGTTGAGGGTTAGAAATCGGTTGGCCTTGTTGGTCGCTAATAAAAAATACGTCTTCAGCACGTTCGCCCAAGGTAGCAATGCGCGCACTTTGTAAGCTGACGCCATGTTCCATAAAAATCAAACCAATACGCGCCAACAAACCCGGTCTATCAAGAGTAATAATCTCCAGAGATGTTTGTTGTTTGCTAATGTCGTTGCTGATGTTGACTTCGGTTTTGACCTTAAAATGTTTTAAAGCACGTGGCAGACGTTTTTGGACAATGGTAGGAAAATGTTCGGGGTTGGATAAGGCTTTAATCAAACTTTGCCGAATACTTTCTAAACGGTGGCTATCGGTAATGGGCGTGTTATCTTCATCTAACACAATATAGGTATCTAGTGAAAAATGACTGGTGGCGGTAATAATCCGCGCATCTAATACTGTGAGGTGTTGTTGGTCGAGCGTAGCTACGGAGGCCGCGAATAGATTGGCTAAATCTTTGGTGTAAACGAAGATTTGGGTTGCGCCCTGAAATTGATTAACGTGGCTTTCTTGAATGGCTACTAACGGTTCAGGATTAGTGCCGTGTTTTAAAATTTCCGAGCTATGCCAAACAATATCTTTGGCACTTTCGCGCAAAAAGTAATCATCACCAAAATTTGCCCAAATGCTGTTGACTTCTTGTTCGCTAAAGCCACGTTCGATCAACTCTTCTAAAGCGGTAATACGAGTTTCGGCAATCAACTCATTATAATCAATCGGATTATCTAAACCTCGGCGCAAAGCACGGCGCGTTTGTTGATACAATTGACGCAATAATGAGCCACGC
>Ga0209599_10000702_pt1 | contig 19937 bp, 20 predicted proteins | sample Shrwel_input2_FT_FD_187534 | JGI IMG/M metagenome (GOLD analysis project Ga0209599, IMG submission 187534) | Subsurface microbial communities from deep shales in Ohio, USA - Utica-3 well 1 S input2 FT (SPAdes) (version 2) ... | reverse complement strand
CTTCTTTACCGCGTGGCGCACAAGTCGAAATGGATGGGGTGGTAGAGTTGAGTTGATCAAACATCTCCGCTTGCCCCCACAACAAGCTTTGTTGGTCTTTAGCCGAAAGCTGTGGCTCGTTTAACAATGGCCACTTAATCGCTAGGTGTGGGTCATTCCATCGCAAACATCTTTCTGAGGCTGGATGATAATATTGCGTGGTTTTGTACAACACTTCTGCCGTTGCCGACATAGTCAAAAAACCATGTGCAAACCCTGCGGGAATCCATAATTGGCGTTTATTTTCGGCTGACAAATAAACACCAACCCACTGACCAAAACTCGATGATTGGCGGCGCATATCCACCGCCACATCAAAAACTTCACCTACCACACAACGTACTAATTTAGCTTGTTGATACGGTGGCAACTGATAGTGCAAGCCTCTTAATACATCCTTACTTGAGCGTGAATGATTATCTTGTACAAACTGTGGCGCATTGCCAACCATAGCTTCAAACTTATCTTGACGAAAACTCTCAAAAAAAAAGCCGCGCTCATCACCCCAAATCGTTGGTTCAATGATTTTTATATCGGCAATGCTGGTATCTATTATCTGCATAGTTATTTCTTAATCCTTTAACAAAGCCAACAAATATTGACCATAACTATTTTTAGCTAAAGGCTGTGCTAATTGCTTTAATTGTTGTGCGTTTATCCAACCTAATCTAAAAGCGACTTCTTCGGGGCAAGCAACCTTTAAACCTTGTCGCGCTTCAATCGTGGCAATAAACTGACTCGCTTCTAACATCGACTCATGGGTGCCTGTATCGAGCCACGCATAGCCGCGCCCCATGGTTTGCACATCAAGCAAACCTAACTCTAAATAGCGGCTATTTACATCGGTAATTTCTAGCTCACCACGTGCCGATTGGCTAATAGATTTAGCAATATTCACTACTTTTTCATCATAAAAATATAAGCCAGTTACCGCATAGTTTGACTTAGGATTCTTGGGCTTTTCTTCTAAACTAATAGCATGGCCATAAAAAATATTGTCACCCAATACTAAAGTACAAGGTACACCATTTAAAAAGTCTTCGCCTAAAATAAAGGCTTGGGCTAAACCATCAGGGCTAGGCTGCACCAGATAACTAATGTTTAAACCCCACTTTGAGCCATCACCTAATAACTGTTCAAAGCGTGGCGTATCTTGAGCCGTAGAAATAATTAAAATCTCTCTAATACCTGCCAGCATTAGGGTAGTTAATGGATAATAAATCATTGGTTTATCGTAAATAGGCAACAGCTGCTTGCTTACCGCTAAGGTAGCAGGATACAAACGTGTGCCTGAGCCACCTGCTAAAATAATGCCTTTACGCTCCATGATTTTCCTATTTTTTATTGTTTGATTAATTGGGTAATAACTGCTTTTACGTCATCTTGCCAAAAAGGTAGCTCTAAACCTAACGCGGCTGATAATTTATTGCAATTTAAGCGTGAATTTTTAGGACGACTAGCAGGCGTTAGGTACTCGCCACTGCTAATTGCCTCAAGCTGTTTTAGTTTTAATATCATGCCTTGCTCTAGGGCAGTTTGCACAATAAAACAAGCATAGTCATACCAAGTGGTACAACGTGCGCCACTTAAATGATAAGTACCATAAGCAAGCGCGGCTTGACGATAAGCTTGTATCAATTGTGCCGTGACCTTTGCAATTAATATGGCAGAGGTGGGAGCACCGTGTTGGTCAGCGACTATGCGTAACTGCTCACGCTCATTTGCCAAACGTAAAATGGTTTTTATAAAATTATTGCCATGTAAACCATATACCCAACTAGTACGCAAAATAAAATGTTTGGCTTGCGAATGTCTAATCGCCTCTTCACCCAAATACTTACTGTGACCATAAACCGATTGCGGATTAGCCATATCACTTTCAAGATACGCACCTATTTTAGTGCCATCAAAAACGTAATCAGTGGAGTAATGAATCAGTAAAGCATCATCTTGAGCCGCCCATTGCGCCATGGCTTGAGGGGCATGTTGATTTATTTGATACGCAGTTTGAGCTTCTGATTCGGCTTTATCAACGGCAGTATAAGCCGCAGGATTAATAATAATTGTCGGTTGATATAGGTTTAATATATGCTGAATTTGCTCAGGTTGAGTTAAATCTAATTCTTGACGAGATAAGCCAATAACCTCACCTAATGGGGCTAACTCACGCATTAGCTCATAACCTACTTGGCCTGTAATGCCTGTGATTAGAATTTTATCCATACTGTTGGCTAATCCATTGTCGGTACTCGCCACTGGTGACTTTTTGTACCCACTGCGTATGAGTCAAATACCATTGCACGGTTTTACGAAGACCACTTTCAAAAGTTTCTATTGGCTGCCAAGCTAATTCTTGAGCTAGCTTACGCGCATCAATCGCATAACGACGGTCATGGCCTGCTCTATCACTAACAAAGCTAATTTGCTCGCTATAACTGCCTATAGCTTTAGGTTGTAATTCATCTAAAATTTGGCAAATTTCCTGTACCACTTCTAAATTTGTTTTCTCACAAGATGCACCAATATTATAAGTTTCGCCTATCTGTCCTTGAGCCAACACACAACGCAAAGCCGCACAATGGTCTTTTACATAAAGCCAATCACGCACTTGCTGACCATCACCATAAATAGATAAAGGCTTGCCTGCCAAGGCATTTAAAATAACCAAAGGAACGAGCTTTTCTGGAAAATGATAACAACCGTAGTTATTACTACAATTAGTCGTCAATACAGGTAAGCCAGTATGATGCCATGCACGAACCAAATGGTCAGAAGCAGCTTTACTGGCAGTATAAGGACTATTAGGCTGATAGGCGTGCGTTTCGGCAAAGGGCGCATCTGTCGGTGACAACGTGTCATAAACCTCATCGGTAGAAATATGTAAAAAGCGAAAATCTTGGTTTTGAGGAATAGATAAAGTTTGCCAATAAGCGCGTACTGATTCTAATAAATGAAACGTGCCAACAATATTAGTTTCAATAAAGGCACTAGGACTAGAGATAGAGCGATCAACATGACTTTCGGCGGCAAAATTAAGCACCGCACGCGGCTGATATTGCTGTAATAATTGTTTAACTAACAGGCTATCGCCTATGTCACCTTGCACAAAAATATGGCGTTTATCATGGGCTAAACTTTGTAAAGAATATAAATTGCCTGCATAGCTTAATTTGTCTAGGTTGATAACTGTTTCATTGTTTAACTCAAGCCAATCTAAAACAAAATTAGCTCCAATAAAGCCTGCGCCTCCTGTTACTAAAATAGTCATGACTATGGCCTAATATAAGGGCCTATGCTACTCAGCATTAGCCCTTTAATTACAACAAGTGTTACTCAACCGTTACCGATTTTGCCAAATTACGTGGTTGGTCAACGTCAGTACCTTTAATGACTGCCACATGATAGGACAACAACTGTAAAGGTACAGTATAAACAATGGGCGCAACCTCATCAGCCACGCTAGGCATTGCAAACACCGTTAAACCTTCTTCTGGCGTAATATGTGCTTTATGATCGGCAAAAACATAGAGTTGCCCTGCACGGGCGCGGACTTCTTGTAAATTTGATTTAAGTTTATCAATCAAATCGTTATTGGGTGCAATAGCAACAACTGGCATATCATGGTCAACTAAAGCCAAAGGCCCATGTTTTAACTCACCCGCAGGGTAAGCCTCGGCATGAATATAAGAAATCTCTTTGAGCTTTAATGCCCCTTCCATTGCCACAGGATAATGTGCGCCTCTACCTAAAAATAGCGTATGGTGCTTTTCTCCAAACTCTTCGGCTATATGTTCAATCGCTTTATCCATTGCCAATACGCTATCTAATAAAACTGGTAAATTTTGTAATTGACGGACAATATCTTGCTCTTTTGCAACATCTAAACCACGAGTCTTACCCACAGATAATACCAACAACATTAAAGCCACTAATTGTGTGGTAAACGCCTTAGTTGATGCTACGCCAATTTCTGGCCCTGCATGGGTAATAAACGATAAATCAGATTCACGTACTAAGGTTGATGTAGGCACATTACAAATACAAAGCGAGGCAAACAAGCCTTTCTTTTGTGCTTCGCGTAATGCAGCTAAGGTATCTGCTGTTTCACCCGACTGAGAAATAGTGACAAATAAAGTGTCTTCGGGTAATACAGATTGACGATAACGATATTCACTCGCCACTTCTATATTACATGAAATACCTGCAATGCTTTCAAACCAATAACGCGCAACATAACCTGCATGATAACTGGTACCGCAAGCAATAATTTGAATGTGTTTAACTTTGGCAAAAATATCTGGAGCAGTCGCGCCAAACGCGTGAGGCTGAACTCGATGTTCGGCTTGAATACGGTCTGCTAAAGTCCGCTGAATCGCTTGAGGCTGCTCATAAATTTCTTTGAGCATATAATGACGATACGTCCCTTTATCACTATGATGTAATTGTGCATCGAGCTCAGTAATATCGCGACTTACAATACGATTATCTTTATCATAAATAACTACCATATCACGCCGCAGTTCAACCATATCACCTTCGTTTAAATATAAAAAACGATTGGTAACAGGTAATAAGGCTAATTGATCAGAACCAATAAAGTTTTCACCTATGCCTAAACCTACAACCAAAGGCGAACCTTGACGTACAGCAATTAGTCGCTCATGTTCAGAGGCACGAATAATACCTAGGGCGTAAGCACCTTCAAGATATTTAACTGCTAAACGTACTGCATCTAATAAATCTGGCGCATTTTTAAGTTCACGATGAATTAAATGAGCAACGACTTCGGTATCGGTTTGCGATACAAATACATAACCTTGCGCTTTTAACTCGTGACGCAATGCTTCATAATTTTCGATAATACCATTATGTACTACCGCAATATCACCCGAAATATGTGGATGAGCATTATCTTGAGTCGGTGCGCCATGTGTTGCCCAACGGGTATGAGCAATACCAATATGTCCATGAATTTTAGCCGCAGTTGCTGCCAATTCTAATTCACGTACTTTACCCGAGCGACGTTCACGACTAATAACACCATTATCAATAACAGCAATACCCGCAGAATCGTAACCACGATACTCTAAACGTTTTAGACCCTCTACCAAGATAGCGGTAACATTACGTTCGGCGACTGCACCTACAATTCCACACATAACCCCTACTCCTTACAGACAGTTAACAGTCATCAGCTAACAGTCATCAGTTATCAAAACAACTTGTAAAATCAAAAATATATACTACAGTCAAAAACTGCTCACTGTCGTTTTACGCGGCCGCTGCCAACCTTCGATATTTCGCTGAATACCACGAGCCACCGCTAAATGATGTGCAGGTACATCTTTAGAAATAGTTGAGCCTGCACCTGTTGTTGCCCCTTCACCGATAGTGACTGGTGCAATCAAAGAGGTATTTGAGCCTATAAACGCATCTGCCCCAACAATACTTTGAGATTTATTAGCACCATCATAATTACAAGTAATTGTACCTGCACCAATATTAGCGCGCTCACCAATATCACTATCACCCAAGTAGGCTAAATGATTTGCTTTAGCGCCGTCAGCCATAATCGTATTTTTGGTTTCGACAAAATTGCCAATATGTACATTGGCACCTAATTTAGTTTGAGGACGCAGCCGTGCAAATGGGCCAATAATCGCATTAGTCCCGATTTCTGCCCCCTCCAATACCGAGTTGGCACGAACCTCTACCCCATCACCTAAAACACAGTTTTTAAGCACACAATTTGAGCCAATTTTTACGCCGTTACCTAATTGATTATGCCCCTCTAAAATAACATTAACATCAAAAGACACATCCATGCCAATCGTTACTGTACCGCGCACATCAAAACGGCTTGGGTCAATAATGGTCGCGCCTGCACGCATTAAATTATCTGCTTGTAGACGCTGATAAACTCGCTCTAAAGTCGCTAATTGTAATTTATCATTAATGCCTTCAACCTCCCATGCCGCTTGAGGTTGATGGGTACGCACTACAACACCATGACTTACTGCCAAAGCAATAATATCCGTTAAATAGTATTCACCTTGAGCATTATTATTTTTTAGTGTGGGTAACCATTGGTGCAAATACTGATTAGGCACACACAAAATACCTGTATTGACTTCGGTAATTTGCTTTTCGGTTTCGGAAGCATCTTTTTGCTCCACAATACGTTGTACTACGCCACCTTCACGCACAATACGGCCATAACCTGTAGGGTTTGTTAAGTTGACACTTAATAAACCAAGGCTAGTTGTGTCGGTAACTAAATCTAAAAGTTGTTGCAAAGTTTCTACTGTGGTTAATGGTACATCACCATACAAAATCAAAGTTTTTCCTGTTTGCGGCAATTGTGACAAGGCTACTTGCACTGCATGGCCAGTCCCTTTTTGCTCCGCTTGTAATGCCCAAGCTATAGACGAATCATGAAAATATTTTTGTACTAGCTCACCGCCATGCCCATAAACCACAATGGTTCTAGCCGTTTGTAGCTTTTGTGACGTCTCTAATACATGCGCTAATAATGGTTTAGCCGCTAAAGGCTGCATAACCTTAGGCAAAATTGACTTCATGCGAGTCCCTTTACCCGCCGCTAAAATAAGTACACTCAATTCCATCTTTTATTACTCTTGGACTGACACACTGTGCTGTATAAGTCAGCATCTAAAAAACAAAAAAGGCAGCATAATGCTACCTTTTTGAGGATGTTTTGCATTGTGTCGCCACAATACAATAAAACCCATTACTTATGCACGATTTTTTAGCTGTTGCAAGGTACGTAAACGACCTGCCGCTTCAGCTAGTGCTGCTAATGCCGCACCTGTATCCAATTCCGATTTTTGGTTTTGCAAAGCTGCTAATGCTGCATTACGAGCTTCAATAGCTGCTGCTTCATCAATCGTATCTGCACGCACAGCCGTGTCGGCTAAAATAGTGACTACGTGAGGCTGTACTTCTAATATACCGCCCGACACATAAAACACTTCTTCTTCACCGCCCTCTTTAACAACACGCACCGGGCCTGGATTAAGTTGTGTTAGCAAAGGCGCGTGACCTGGCAGTACACCAACATCACCTACTCGACCATGCGCGATTAACATTTGTACACTACCTGTGAAGATAGCTTCTTTAATGCTAACGATATCGCAATGTAAGCTGTTTGCCATTTTTAGGCCTCCACGCTTGTGAGTTGAGTCATGATAAATTAAGCATAGGACACATATTATTGCCCTATGCTATGTTTTATCAAACCTTTTTAGATTTCTCTACCGCTTCTTCAATACCACCAACCATATAGAAGGCTTGTTCTGGCAATTGGTCATATTCACCAGCCAAAATACCTTTAAAGCCACGAATAGTTTCTTTTAAAGAAACATATTTACCAGGAGAACCTGTAAATACTTCGGCCACATGGAACGGCTGAGATAAGAAACGTTGAATCTTACGCGCACGGAATACAATGAGTTTGTCGTCTTCTGATAATTCATCCATACCCAAAATGGCAATAATATCTTTTAACTCTTTATAACGTTGCAACACGGTTTGTACACCACGCGCCACATTGTAATGATCTTCGCCCACAACTAATGGATCTAATTGACGGCTAGTAGAGTCTAATGGATCAACTGCTGGATAAATACCTAAAGAAGCAATATCACGGCTCAAAACAACAGTTGCATCTAAGTGAGCAAAGGTTGTAGCTGGTGATGGGTCAGTCAAGTCATCAGCAGGAACGTAAACGGCTTGTACAGAGGTAATAGAACCCGACTTAGTCGACGTAATACGCTCTTGTAATACACCCATTTCTTCAGCCAATGTAGGCTGATAACCTACCGCAGAAGGCATACGACCTAACAAGGCAGACACTTCTGTACCAGCCAAGGTATAACGGTAAATGTTGTCAACGAACAACAATACGTCTTTACCTTTGCCGTTTTCATCTTTGTCATCACGGAAGAATTCAGCCATTGTCAAACCAGTTAAGGCAACACGTAAACGGTTTCCAGGTGGCTCGTTCATTTGGCCATAAACCATGGCGACTTTATCAACAACACCAGAGTCTTTCATTTCGTGGTAGAAGTCGTTACCTTCACGAGTACGTTCACCAACACCCGCAAACACAGATAAACCTGCGTGAGCTTTAGCGATGTTGTTGATGAGTTCCATCATGTTAACGGTTTTACCAACACCCGCGCCACCGAATAAACCTACTTTACCACCTTTAGCAAATGGGCAAAGTAAGTCAATCACTTTGATGCCTGTTTCTAATAGCTCAGTGCTACCAGATTGCTCATCATAGCTAGGAGCTTTACGGTGAATAGACCAAGTCTCTTTTTCACCAATAGGGCCAGCTTCGTCAATCGGACGGCCTAACACATCCATAATACGACCTAAAGTTGCTGTACCTACAGGTACAGAGATAGGCGCATTGGTGTTAGTCACGGGCAAGCCACGCTTTAAACCTTCGGTTGAACCCATAGCAATAGTACGCACGATACCATCGCCGAGTTGTTGTTGTACTTCTAAAGTGGTGGCAGTGCCATCTACTTTTAAAGCGTCATAAATTTTTGGCACGCTGTCGCGCGGAAATTCAACATCAATAACCGCACCGATAATCTGAACGATTTGACCGCTGCTCATCGGGATTTCCTCTTAAAACTGACAATACTGAATTCTTGAGAGCTTGTATTTGAGTTAAATAGATTTAACTCTACATCAAACCTCTGTATTAAACCGCGGCAGCACCGCCCACGATTTCAGAAATTTCACGTGTAATCGCTGCTTGACGTAATTTGTTATACACCAATTGCAAGCTGCGAATTAATTCACCCGCGTTGTCCGTTGCCGCTTTCATAGCGACCATACGGGCGGCTTGTTCACACGCGATGTTTTCAACTACACCTTGATAAACCTGCGATTCGATAAATCGTACCATCAACGCATCTAACAAGGGAGCTGCTTCAGGCTCGTACAAGTAATCCCAACTATGCTCACGCTTCAAAGGCTGATCGCCATTATCTGCGCTTAACGGCACTAATTGGTTCACTACAGGTTTTTGCGTCATTGTGTTAACAAATTGGTTATTGACCAAATAAATACGGTCAATCTCACCTCTATCAAAGGCATCTAACATCACTTTGACAGCACCAATTAATTGCTCTAACGAAGGGGCATCACCTAATTGCGTTTTTACTGCAATGACTTTACCACCTACCGATTTAAAGAAAGTAGTGGCTTTTTGGCCAACTAAGCAGAATTCTGCTTCTACACCTTGATCGCGCCATGACTTAACCGACTGTACTGTGCGCTTAAACAAGTTAATGTTTAAACCGCCACACAAACCACGGTCAGAAGACACCACAATATAACCGACACGCTTAACAGGTCTATCAACCATATAAGTATGTTTATACTCAGGATTAGCTTGCACTAAATGGGCGATAACACGGCGCATTTTTTCGGCATAAGGACGACCTTGTGCCATACGTTCTTGCGCTTTACGCATTTTAGACGCAGCAACCATTTGCATGGCTTTAGTAATTTTCTGCGTACTTTTAATGCTTACTACTTTGCTACGAATCTCTTTTAAGCCTGCCATAGTCTCACCATTAACTGATTACGCCAGCATCACACAACATGATACTGGCATCACCTAGAAATTACCAAGACTGAGTAGCTTTGAAGGTTTCAATGCCTTTACGTAGCTCAGCTTCAATGTCTTTGTCATAGTTAGCAGTCGCATTAATGTTATCCATTAACGCTTTGCACTGACTATTCATATAGCTATGTAATGCAGCTTCAAAAGCCCCAATTTGGGCGACTGGCACATCTAACAAGTAACCTTCGTTAGCGGCAAAAATAGATACGGACATATCGGCAATGCCTAATGGCGCGTATTGTTTTTGCTTCATTAACTCAGTAACACGTTGGCCATGTTCTAATTGCTTACGGGTTGCTTCGTCTAAGTCGGAAGCAAACTGAGCAAACGCAGCCAATTCACGATATTGAGCCAACGAGGTACGAATACCACCCGACAACTTCTTGATGATTTTGGTTTGAGCCGCACCACCAACACGCGATACCGAGATACCTGCGTTAACCGCAGGACGAATGCCTGAGTTAAACAAACTGGTTTCTAAGAATATCTGACCGTCAGTAATAGAAATTACGTTAGTTGGAACGAAAGCAGATACGTCACCCGCTTGAGTTTCAATAATAGGCAACGCAGTTAAAGAACCCGTTTTACCTGTTACTGCACCGTTAGTAAATTTCTCTACATATTCTTCGCTAACACGCGAAGCACGCTCTAACAAACGCGAATGTAAATAGAATACGTCACCTGGATAAGCTTCACGACCTGGTGGACGACGCAACAACAAGGAGATTTGACGATAAGCAACTGCTTGTTTCGACAAATCATCATAAATAATCAACGCATCTTCGCCACGGTCACGGAAGTATTCGCCCATCGTACAACCAGAGTACGGAGCCAAGAACAACATCGCCGCAGGTTCAGAAGCAGAAGCAGCAACCACAGTGGTATAAGCCATTGCGCCTGTTTCTTCTAATTTGCGTACTACGTTAGCAATGGTCGATTGTTTTTGACCAATAGCCACGTACACACATTTAATGCCAGAAGTTTTTTGTGCAATAATCGCATCAATGGCCATCGCAGTTTTACCTGTCTGACGGTCACCAATGATTAATTCACGTTGGCCACGACCAACTGGAATCATCGCATCAACAGCCTTATAACCTGTTTGTACAGGTTGGTCGACCGATTTACGCCAAATAACGCCTGGTGCTACTTTTTCAACAGCATCAGTCATTTTTGCGTCGATTGGACCTTTGCCGTCAATAGGCTTGCCCAATGCGTCAACCACACGACCCAACAATTCTGGGCCAACTGGCACTTCTAAAATACGACCTGTGCAACGTACTTTTTGACCTTCTTGAAGGTTTAAGTAGTCACCCAAAACAACAGCACCAACCGAATCTTGCTCTAAGTTTAGAGCCATACCGAAGATGCCGCCATCGAACTCAATCATTTCGCCATACATTACATCGGCCAAGCCATGAATGCGGACGATACCATCAGATACCTTCACTACTGTGCCTTCGTTACGGGCTTCAGCAGTGGCGTTGAGATCGCTAATACGCTGTTTAATCAGCGAGCTGATCTCGGAAGGATTCAGTTGCTGCATGATGCGCTGTTCCTCAAAAATTATGTATTCAGGGTGGCACTCAATTTTGCCAACTTTCCGCGCACGGAAGCATCAATCACCAAATCGCCCGTACGGACAACAATACCACCAATTAAGGCTGTATCAACTTCGGTACGGATGTTAATACGACGATCAAGTTTTACTGCTAATTGCTTGGCTAATGCTTCTTGTTGTTCATCACTCAGCGCAAAAGCACTGGTAACCACAACATCAGCCGTTTTTTCGCTTTTAGCTTTCTCTTCTTCGTATAAATCAGCGATTGCTGGCAGTGCCATCAAACGTTTGTTAGCTGCGACAAGACCTAAAAAGTTACGCACACTGGCAGATAACTCGCCACCGCAGGCAGCAAACAATGCCGCTGTTTGTTCGACTACAGTCATGCTTGGGCGCGACAGGTAACGAGCAAATGCTTCATCTTGAACAATAGCCGCTGCAAGAGCCAACTGGTTTGACCAAAGAGCCAATTCCAATTTGCCTTCAGCATTGGCATATTCAAATGCTGCCTTTGCGTACGGACGTGCCACAGTGGTTAATTCAGCCATGTTCACTGTCTCTTAGAGAGTTATAGCTCAGTTGCCAATTGATTTAACATTGCCGCGTGTGCTGCTGCATTCACTTCAGCTTGTAAAATCTTTTCTGCACCAGCGATTGCCAAAGCAGCAACTTGAGCGCGTAACACATCACGCGCACGATTGCTTTCTTGTTCAATCTGTTCGCGGGCTTGCGCTTTAACACGCTCACTCTCTGCTTGAGCTTGCGCTTTAGCTTCTTCAACTAACTGGCTTGCGCGACGATTTGCTTGCTCTAACAATTGAGCAGTTTGCTCTTTTGCAGCTTTTAACTCTTGAGCCACTTGCTCTTGAGCCGTTTTCAAATCATCTTGAGCTTTGCTCGCAGCATTTAAACCGTCTGCGATTTTCTTTTGCCGATCGGCAAGTGCTTTTGTTAGAGGAGGCCACACAAACTTCATGCAAAAATACACAAAGATTGCAAAAGAAATAGCCTGACCTAACAAAGTTGCATTAATATTCATGCTAACACCTCATTTGGCAGTTGCAGTGGATATGCGCCTAGGCGACTTATTAACCGTTAAGCAAGCCAATGAATGGGTTGGCAAATACAAAGAACAAGCCAATACCTACACCAATCATTGGTACAGCGTCAAGCAAACCAGCAACGATGAACATTTTAACTTGTAATTGTGGTGCTAATTCTGGTTGACGTGCTACGCCTTCCAAAAATTTACCACCTAACAAACCAAAACCAACAGCAGTGCCTAGTGCGCCAAAAGCAATCAGGATAGCGGCGGCGATAGCGGTCAAGCCAATCACGGTTTCCATTGCGTATTACCTCAGTTTAGTAGTCAAAAGAAAAAGGGAATTAAATTAGTGGTGTTCACTAGCCATACTTAAGTACACGATGGTCAGCATCATAAAAATAAATGCTTGCAAGGTGATAACCAAAATATGAAAGATAGCCCAAGGAACAGACAACGCCCACTGCAAACCAAACGGCAGCAAAGCGATCAAGATAAAAATTAATTCACCAGCATACATATTGCCAAATAATCGCAAACCTAAAGAAACGGGCTTTGCAATCAAAGTCACGCCTTCTAAAATCAAGTTAATTGGAATGAAGAACAATTTTAATACTGGATTTGTAGGATTAAACGGATTTAAAGCTAATTCGCCTGCAAAACCGCCAATACCTTTCATCTTGATGCTGTAAAAAAGCACTAAAAAGAACACAGAGATAGACATACCCAAGGTAATGTTCGGGTCGGTTGAAGGCACTACTTTCATGTAATGCAAGCCCAACGCCTGAGCTACCACAGGAATAAAATCTACTGGAATTAAGTCCATTAGATTCATTAAGAAAATCCAACAGAAAATAGTCAATGCGAGCGGCGCAATTAGCGCAGATTTACCATGAAAGGTATCTTTGACATTAGTGTCAACAAACTCAACAATCATTTCGACAAAATTCTGTATGCCATTAGGCACATCACTGCTTGCTTTTTTAGCAACAGAACGAAACACCAAACAGAACAATAAACCTAAAGCAATCGACCAACCCAAAGAGTCAACATGAAATGCCCAAAAGCCCATTTCCTGTGCTTCTTCAGCACTATGCGCAAATGACCAACCGTTTTCTGGATGATTTCCATAAGTAAGGTTAGTCAGGTGATGCTTGATGTATTCCGTAGAATTTCCAGCCATATTGCACCTATTAAGGCCTACCCCTTAACGCATCCCATAACGGAGACACCCAAGCGACAAGCTGTACGATAAAAAAACTTGCGAGTACCCAGCCCACTTGCAGCAGTTTTAGACCTGCAAATGCAGCCGAAAAGAGCAACACCGTTATTAAAAAACGTCCTGCTGCTCCTTTGTAAAAATTCTTGACTATTTGCTTTGCAGAGCCAGCCCCTGCGTGGCGAAATGCTTGCAGTGCAAAATAAGCACTACCAATAACAGCTATACCTGCACCAGTTCCTGCAGATATCAACGACCAAACGCCCCAAATACTCGCTATTAGCGAGATAACTACAGCTATAAAGACTTGTCCTTTAAGCAAGCGTATAGCAGGCGTTTTGTCGACAAGTGGTTGAGGTTTACTCACGCCAACTCCAAACAGGTGATGCTAACACACAGAGCGACCTGCAAATTCAATCGCGGCGAATTGTATAGATTGCCCACTAAATTAGCAAGAGCTTGTTACTTTTTAGTTATCGCCGCCAATAGACTTGTTACTTTTCACGCGAGGTTTTGAGCCGAGAAATGGCTTTACCTAAGAGTGTTTCGGGCTGTTTATGCGGATTTTGAGCATCAACAGCTAGAATATTGCCAACTGTTTGCTCTAAATTAATAATAGTTTGTTTCAACTCTTCAGATAAAATAACTTTTTGCCCTACCCTATCAACCATGACTACAATTGCTTCACCTGTAGCCACAATGCTTTTATGTTGTTGGCTAAACACGGCATATTCCATTCTAAAACCAGAGGCACGTAATTCGACAACACGCGCCCCTAACTCTAATTCATCAGGATAACTAAGCGATTTTAAATAACGACAACTATTAGCCGCAACCACAGGATTAAACACATCTAACTGGTCTAATGCACCAATCGTTTGTAAGTAACTTATACGCACGCTTTCAAAATAACGATAATAAACAATGTTATTTACATGAGCAAAGGCATCCATTTCGCCCCATGCAACCGTTTGAGGCTGAACAATCGCAAAATCATTTAAATTACTCATCACACTCATCATATTTTCCTAAGGTAAGGGCAACGCAGGCAGAGGTTGTTTTAATAATTGATTTAAGCCTGCTATTAAATAATGACCTGCTTCTGGGTCGTTACTATGTTGTAATAAACGCACAAATTCAGCAAAGGTTTCGGGATTTTTATGTAGCACCAAGCTTTGCTCAAAATAGCCTTTAGCTGCTTGCCATTGATGACACTGCATACTTAAACGCCCTAAAGTAAGCAGTAAAGCTGGGCTTTGAGGATGCAATACCAACCATTGTTTAGCTTGTTCTAAGGCAATTTCAGGTTCGGAATGTAAAATCCGACCATATAAAGTCACTAAGCCATTGTGCCATTGTTCACTTAATACTCGATAACAAATACGCGCACTTTCATCATAACAAGCAATAGAAATTAAGGTTTGTACATAACTTAATACAACATCGGTATCACGCTGATAATGACGCGGCACTTGCTGCCAAAAGTTTTGTAATTGCCCAAAAGCGTGTATTTTATCAACTCGGCCTGTCGTTTTGGCAATAAACTCAAAACTATTTAAATATGCCGCTTGCAATAAAGCTTGTTGCGGTAAGGTCTCAGTCGGTACTTTAGACAATATAGGAAGCCATTCTAATAAGTCCGACCATGCTTGTAATTTGACCAATGTCTCTAATAATAACTGGCTAATCACTCGCTCTTTTTTATAATGAGGATAAATACTTTTGAGACGCGCGGCGGCGGCCTCCCATTGACCTGTTGCCAACCACAATTTTATGCGTGTTATATGTACCGTGAGATGATGCTTTTTATCATTGATTAAATTTAAATAATCTTCAGCGCGTTGTGTGGCCTGCTGTGCTTGGGAGGCTTGTACGGCGGCCAAATAAGCAGGTAACGAATCAGTCGCTGTTTGCGCTGAGCGCACAAACAGTTTTTCGGCAGACGCATAATTTTCGAGCGTCAACATGGCCATGCCTTGGCTAAAATATCGCTGTGATTGCTGATATCGACGCAACATCAACCAGCGTTGTAATAAAGCTCTCAGACCCAAAGTACCAAGTAGTATCTCTAATAAAACCAAAACACTCACTAGCAACATTATTGATAAAATAATCGCTAATACAAGGCTCATTTCTACCGAGGTGTTGTGCCAAACTAATAATACATAACCACTATCTTCAATAAATGTAAAGCCCAAACCTGCGCCTATAACAATAAACAGCAAGCCAAACAGCACTTTAATCATGGCGCAACACTCGGCATAAGTGGAGCTTCGGCTTGTTCGGTACTAATTAACGCAGCCAAGACTTTTGGAGTAGAACTTAACTGTGTTTGAGCAAGACTTAAGTCAATGATAGCTAAAGACTGGATTTGTTGTATCCATGTTGCGTATTGAGGATATAAACGCTGGTACGGTTGAAGCAAATTAACAGCTTCATTAAGACTTTGCTGATAGCGGGTTTGTTGTTGTTGCCACAAGGCTAACTGGGCTTGATGTAAAGATAAGTACACATTTTGCTGTATTAACCAACGCTGATCTTGCGCTAACAATGGCTTATGTTGATTATCATACTGTTGAATATTAATTAAGCCTTTTAACACTGACCAACCTTTATCCCATGCATTTTGCGGCATACCTGAAGAAGTTTGCGTTGTAACTTGTGGCATTTTTTGTAAGGCAATCGGCTCATTGACTCTTTGTTTTAAGGCATCTAATTGTAAAGAAAGGCCTGCATAATCTATTTGCTGATTTTGCGACAACACCAATACATCTTGAGCAATTGCTTCTCTTAAAGCTAATGTCGTATGTGTGCCATATTCTGCTAATAATTGGTCGGCGGTTTTTAATAACATGACTGCACTTTGACTGTTGTGCTGCAACCATAAATGCTGCTCGGCTAATTCGACATAATGTCCTACTTGTTTAAGTAGCCATGCTTGTTTTTGCATCGGTTGAACGGCATTTTTTAGCTGGCTTAACTGAGCTTGTAATTGGTCAACTTGCTGTTGTAATACAACATTTTTGGATTGAGCTTGCACTTGCTGTTCTTGAATAGTCTGTAACTGACCCATGATTTCTTCATAGTGGGCGAGTTCTCTATTTTTATAACGAATGCCATGATAATAAAGCAGAGAGCTGGCTATTATGGTTAAAATGACTAAAATAACGGTGGCTCGCCCCCAAAAACCAAGTTTTAAGGCAATTTTAGGAAACACATGAATGGGTTGACGAGTTTGGCTCATTGTCACAAGTCTGCTTTTATAATCAAGATTAGGCATTACACCACATATACACGCTTTGGCGGCTAATCAATAACACGCTCTTGGCTGTTTTGCCACTGGTAGAGTGTCAAAATAATATCTATAGGTTTAATGCTCGCTGAGGTTAACACGGTTTTAATGCCTTTTTGTGTGGCTAAACTAGCTAAACGTGAGCTTATCACTAATATAGGTATTTTTTGTGCTTGTTGTTCTGCGATATTAATCCATTGAGTTAAGGTTTCGCCACTAGTAATAATCACAACATCTATAGACTGATGTTGTATTTCTTGCCAACGCTGTACACTGGCATCTGGCAATTGACGACGATACAAGTCCACATAATCGACTTGGACTCCTTGTGCCTGCATGGTGTCACGCACTAAGTTACGCCCACCCTCTCCTCTTAATACCAACAAACGCTGACCCTGTTGTAATTGTTGTAACTGGGGCAACTGTAATAGACCTTCGCTGGTTTCTTGCTGTGGCACGATGGGATTAATTAAGTAAGAATGTAAAACTTGTGCGGTGCTATCACCCACTGCCAACCATGCAACATCAACAGGCCATTGTGGCCAATAATCCGCCAACGCTTTTAAACCTAATTCAGCAGCCGTAGGGCTAACCACAAAAACCATCTGATAACGGTCCAAATCTAATAAGTACTGCTTGGCTATTGGGTTAATAGGTATAGCTTCGACTTCTAATAAAGGCAAAGCTAATACCGTTGCGTCGTGATTTTGTAGTGCTTCACTTAGACCTTTGGCGCGTGCTTGTGGGCGTGTATTTACGATGCGTAGGCCATGTAAATTAACCATAAACAGCAGCCAAAATAGCCGCCGCACCTTGATTAAGTAAGCCTGTTGCCACTTGCTCGCCCAAAGCCTCAATCGCTAATAAGTCTTGCGTTTTGGCTTGTTGATGGATGATTTGTTGGCCATCTATACTACCGACTAAGGCATTAAGGGTGAGTGTTTGATTGTTGATGGTAGCATAGCCCGCAATAGGCACTTGGCAGCCACCTTGCAGGCGGCGATTCATAGCTCGTTCGGCTTGAACACATAATGCTGTTTGTGGATGATGCAACGGGGCTAGGAGCTGATGCAATTCTGTGTCGTTAATACGTGTTTCTATACCCACAGCCCCCTGCCCTACAGCAGGTAAAAGTTGAGTGAGCTGCTGGCGCAAACGAGCTTCTAAACCTAAACGCTTTAAGCCTGCACTGGCTAAAATAATGGCATCATATTCGTTATTATCTAAACGTCCTAAACGTGTTCCTACATTACCGCGCAAGTCACGAATGATTAAATCGGGACGTAAAGCACGTAATTGGCATTGACGACGCAAGCTCGATGTTCCCACGATTGCGCCTTGTGGCAAATCATCTAAAGTGGCAAACCGATTAGAGACAAAAGCATCAGTAGGGTCTTCGCGTTCACAAATCGTGGTAATCGCTAAACCTTCGGGGCACTCCATCGGTACATCCTTCATGGAGTGAACCGCTAAATCGGCCTCACCTGCCAACATAGCAGCTTCTAACTCTTTTACAAATAATCCTTTACCACCAATTTTTGCTAAAGGCGTGTCTAAAATTTTATCACCTTGTGTGGTAAAGGTAACCAACTCAATCGTTAAGTAAGGATGATGCATTAATAAATTAGCTTTAACATATTCAGCTTGCCAAAGAGCTAAAGGACTTTTACGGGTAGCAATACGCAAGGTTTTCATGAAAAACTCTCAGTGGCCAAAAATATAACTATGGGCTTAGGGGCTACAAAACGTGCGTGTTCGGTAACATGCGTAAGTCTTGATCTAGTTTAAACAAAAAAACCCCAGAAATAATCCTATATCTGAGGTTTTCATAAAGTTGATATGTGTGAGATTAATTACCGTACACAATCACCGTAAAGTCAGACATCACACCCATTAAGTTTTGAGTATGGTAGTCAACATGATGAATATGGGTAATACCTGCGTTTTTGGCAGCTGCTTCTATACTTGCATCACCTACAGCGTAAATGCCCAAAATCGAACGCATGGTTGCACGTCCTACTTTGGTGGGTTTTTCGGTGCTGTCTGTCACTAATAACGGGGCTTTAACATTAGTATATAACGAGCCTGTTACTGGGCTAACTGCTGATGCACAGCCTGAAAGCAAAGTGGCAACTAAAACTGGCCACAACAAATGTTTCATTAATTAGTTCCTCGTTGTTGTCATTGTGAGTTTTGGGTACTTTGGACGATACGCAGCTTTCTCTTTAGCTGAGTTTTGCTCTTCTAAAGCAGAAATTTCGTTTTCGTCTGGTAGTTTTTTACGTGCAGCCAAGGCTTGGTCGGCGTGAATATCTAACCAAGAAATGGTGTCATCCCACACTTTTTGCTTTTCTTTATCGTGTAAAGTCGAATGATGCAATCCGTCAATTAAACGCAAGGTTTTATCATTACTTTGTGCCGCTTTCATTAAAAACTCGCTAGAGCTTGGCGGAATCACATAATCTTTAGAGCCTTGAATAATCAACATCGGTGCGCGTACATTATTTACATTTAACTGCAAACGCTGTGTGGCATCTTGTAATGCCGCTAAAAACCCTGCCCCTAGTGCATTACGTGTGGTCAGAGGGTCTTTCCAAAAACGGTCTTGAGCTTGAGGATCGGTTAATACCAAACCTGTTAATGGCTTAAACAAAGGCAAAAGTGGCGTTTCGGGCATCAATTTTGCTACTTGAGCATTACTCCACAAACTCCACTGCGCTAAAGGATTAATTTTGACCGCAGGCGCATTTAAAATTAATCCGTCAGTGCTGACTTCATCCATAATATGCGACAATAAAACCACCGCACCGCCTAAAGACTCACCTTGCAAATACACAGGAACGTTGGGAAACCGACGACGCACTTCACGACGTGCAAGGATTAAATCTTCTACATATTCGTCATAGTTAGCCACATTGCCACGCCGACCATAGCCTTGAGATTGTCCCCATCCACGCAAATCAATTCCAAAAACCGCATAGCCATGTTTGGTTAACTCACTTGCCCACGGAGCATAAAACCCCGAATGCAATACAGTGCCATGAGCTAATAATACAATAGCACGTGGCTTTTCTTTGTTTTGCGGCAACCACCATTGACCAAATAAGCGCAAACCGC
>Ga0209599_10000701_pt1 | contig 19939 bp, 19 predicted proteins | sample Shrwel_input2_FT_FD_187534 | JGI IMG/M metagenome (GOLD analysis project Ga0209599, IMG submission 187534) | Subsurface microbial communities from deep shales in Ohio, USA - Utica-3 well 1 S input2 FT (SPAdes) (version 2) ... | reverse complement strand
TCTTCTACTTTAGAAAAGTCTAAAACATCATCCACCAAACGCCGTAAATCGGCTGTGGCTACTGTCGCCATTTCTACAAACTCGGTACTTGATGGCGGTAAGGGTTCACCGTTTAACAGTTGCAAACCACCCGAAATCGCATTGAGTGGCGTTCTTAATTCATGGCTCATCATCGCCAAAAACTCACTTTTGGCTTGATTAGCTTTATCCGCACGGCGACGAGCAGTAGAGAGTTCTTCAGTGTTTTTGACTTGTAACAAACGATGCTCTTCTAACATCGCTGCCAATAAATTGAGATGATACGCCAACGCGCCTAATTCGCCATCTTGCTTAACATGAACTCGCGCATCATATTGACGATTTTTTAACGCTCCCACTAAACCAATAATAGCGCGTAATGGTTTTTCGAGTGATAAGGCCAACCACAAACCTATACCACCCACTAATAACAACACAATCAACGCCAAAGCGACACTTTTTAAAATAATGGTTTTTTCTTTTTGTAAAATATAAGCCGAGCTAAATCCTATATCTACCACCCCTAAAATCGTCTTGGGCGTATTATTATTGGCATCACTCACTAACCAATCATTGCTGTCTAAATTGACCGTTTGTTGATAAACTGTCGCTGTATAATGCTGTTGTTGCTCGTCTTTAGGTAATTGATGCTGTTTACTAAACAACAGTCGATTATTAGCATCTAAGACGCGCACCGAAGCCGTACCTGGTTGCGCTAAAATGGCATCAACTTGTGGTACAAGTCCATCAAAACTGCCCGACATAATGGCAAAATCAGTCGCTGCGGCCAATTGCGTGGCCATAATCATCCCTAAACGAGTTTGCTCTTGTTCGGCATCATGTAAACGCTCATAAACATGATACGCCAACATAATGACAAACATTAAAAAAGCAGGTAATGAAGTAAGTAGTAAAATGCGTGTACGCAAACTCCATTTAGAAGTTACGGCCATATCGGTAACTCCTCAAAACGAATTATACGTTGCAACTCACTACTTGATGGCACATTCAGCCCCAAGGATTTAGCTACTTGCGGATTAACACTGACCTCTAAACGCTTTACCCGACCCGATGGGGGTAATTTTTGCTGTTTAATAAAATACTGAATACGTTGACTGATTTCTTGGTTAATACTGGCAGGAGCTGCATATAAAGTGGCTAAAGCCCCTGCATTAACAAACGCTAAACTAGGGCCTATCAAGGCTTTATTTTGACGATAGGCAGCTAACAAAATAAAACGAATGGTTTCGCGATTATAAATGCTACTGTCTGGTTGGGCTAATAATACATCCGTAGCCGTTGCCAACTCGGACACTTGCCGTCCGATACGGCTTTTATCAACACTTTGAATACGTACTTCTACTGATTGTTGTTGTGCATATTGCTTAAACGTTCGCAACCACGACATATCGTCATTTTCTGCGCCAACCAACATTCCCACCCGATTAGTGGCAGGTAAAATAGTTTTAATTAGCGCTAATTGTGCCGCCAAGCTCGGAGTCCAATACAAAGCACTGTCTTGTTTTTGTAATTCGATAGCCAGTGGCTGAGGCAAAACAAATAAAATGGGAGGACGTTGTGCGGGCAAATTGCTCACTAAGTCTTTTTGCAATACAACTAACAAATCTGCCTTATGATTGATTTGCTCGCCCATGCTAACTTGAACATCTGAGCCTAAATCTTTACTTAAATAGGCGAACAAATCTGACGACTCCTCGCCACGGGTCGTTAAAATTTGTATTTGTGTTGCTGCGTAAACGGGTAAACATAACCAGCAATACAGCACTAGCGTTAGTAGACTCTGTAGATATGTCATTTTTTGCACCATCCTTTGTGCCTCAGTTTTTAAGACTTACGCGCTTATCGCCTAGTCATAAACATAACTTAATTGTAACCACACCTTATCACGCGGTGCGCCATTGTGACGGCGCAATTCTCTATCTTCGGTTAAACGAACTTGCCAAACGGCAGACAACTCAACATCATGTATTTTTTGCATAGACCATTTTTTAGCCAACCGCCAGTCTAAACGGTCAAAGTATAATCCGCCATCATATGGGTCATTGTATAGTTGATTATAAAATACATAACTTAAGCTAGACTGTACACCACGTCCTGTATCGTACCAAGCAGCCACATTACCACTGTGTTTAGGCACAAAATCGGTATTATCATTGCCGCCTGTAATATCATCATAAGCATAATTCACTAAAAATCGCCAATGAGGATGTGGTCGCCATTGTGTTGCTAACTCTACACCACGTTGCTGATGTCGTTCTGTTGGCGAGATAACAAAATCGTCAACTTCTAAATTATGTTCACTTAAACGCAAACTGTCTTTGAAAACTCGAATATCAACCTGTAAATGCTGCTTGGGTAATTCACCATAATAGCCAATTTCACTGGAGGTAATACGCTCACTGGGTGCACCATTGGTACAAATGGTACTGCCTGTAATCACATAACTGTCACTATAAACACAGGTTTGTCCTTCTGCCGCAGGTGCTTGGCCAACAAAAGGAAAATAACCATCATATTGGCTTAACGAACGGTCTTCAGTTTTACCATAGTATTGCCAATACGCTTTAGACTCACGTAAATCGGGCGTTCGATAAGCGCGAGAAGAAACCATCCGCAGAGAATGCGTAGGCAAAAAACGCCAATTTAGGGCGAGGCGTGGCGACTTTAAATGTCCTGAATAATCATCATGCTCATCCATCATCCCTGCATTGAGTCGCCAGTCAGGTAAAAACTGCCATTCACCATGAGCAAAGATACGCCATACGGTATTTTCGACCTTTCCGCCAAAATAATGCATAGAGTCAGCACGAGAGTTTTGTATGCCTGCACCATAAACAACACGTAAATTAGGATTAAGCGTCCATGTGTCTTGTAATTCGGCTTCAAACCGTGACTCTTTTTGCTCTAAGTCTGAGGTGTAATTTAAATCTTTTTCTGAGGCGTAAACAGTATCTGCTTTTAGTTCCAAGTCCTTACATATCGCGGGGTAGGTTGGATTAATGTCACTTAAGTCTGTTTCTGTTGTTGATTTACATAAAAATGGTATTAACAAACTTTGTAATTTCGGGTCATTAGGTAGGCTAAACTTACCGTCCAAAAGCTCACTTGTATAAATACGATTTATGACAAACATTTGTTGCAACTCTACCATAAAGAACTTGGGAGGTAATGCAAGCAAAAGCTGCTGTTTGGCCTTAAATTGCGAATAATCACTACTAAATTGAATTTGATGATTTTGAGTGTTGTGCTCTAGCGATACATTAAGATAATTTTGCTCAGAAATAAAATCAGGCTCTTCTAAAAGTGGTACCGAGTCATCAAAAGCACGATTACCACCGACTAATTCCGAATGACCCGCACCAAATTTAATTAAGCTCTCGTTACCTGACTCCCAAAGCATTTGTCCATAAACTGCTTTTTGGCGTTTATCGTCAGCATAAGGTCTTGGTACAAAGCCTTCAACGTTATTTCCTTTGGCATCTTTGATTTTGTTATTATTCGCATCTCTTAAGGGTTCTTTATTATAATATGTGCTAAAACCACTGTCATTACGTTGATTAGCCGATAACTGCCAACTTAAACGCTCTGTTGCCCCCGCATAACTGACATAATTATCGTTAATGCCCTCGCCACCTTGACGAGTATAAGCACGCACTGTGGGTAAATCGGCAGGGTTACGGGTAATAATATTGACCACTGCCAAAAAACTATTCGCGCCATAAGCGGCAGCATTTGGCCCTCGCACCACTTCGATACGGTCAATATCATCCAATTCCAAAGGTAAACCTATCCAGTCCACAAAAGCCAAACTGGGTTGAAATACCGAACGGCCATCAATTAATACCTGCATACGCCGCGCCATATCGGCTGATGTGCCATGATAACTGACAAAGGCTTCCCAACCTTTTTCATAGCCCACCACCATACCTGGTACTAAACGCAAAACATCAGGAATTTCACGCGCACCCGATTGGGCAATCATTTGACGGTCAATAATGGTGATTGAGGCAGGCGCATCAGCAACCGCTTGTTTAAGGCGCGTTGCCGATAGTACAACGGGCATTTCTTGCTCACCAAATAATAACTCTTCGGCAATGACAGGCGGGACAACACTTAACAAACCAATACTGGATGCTAATACTAACTTTTTCACAACGTACCCCTTGTTATGCGCTAACAAGAGATACGCTCTTGTTAGCGTTTATCGCGTTTTTTTTGTTCTGGCACAAAATGCCGTCTTTTCTCTAACTGTGCTGGCTTGAGCATGGTATTTTCTTCCTTGTAAGGGTTATCACTGGTTTTAAACTCCAGTTGTACAGGCGTTCCTTGCAACTTTAATACTTTACGGAAGATGTTTTCTAAATAACGTTTGTAGTCTTTAGAAATGGCTTCTGTTTGATTACCATGAATGACAATAATCGGTGGATTTTGGCCACCCATGTGGGCATAACGTAACTTAATACGCCGACCATGCACTAAGGGTGGTTGATGCCCTTCCACTGCATCTTGCAAAATTTGCGTTAGGCGATTAGTAGGGACTTTAATCATCGCCGACTCATAAGCACGATGAATCGAAGGATATAAATCACCCACACCTGTACCGTGTAGTGCCGAAATTAAATGAATTTTGACAAACGGTACAAAGTCCAAACGTCTTTCGATGGCGGCTTTGACCAAACCTCTATCATACTCAGTCATGTTATCCCATTTGTTAATGGCTAACACCACCGCTCTACCGCTCTCTAGGGCAAATCCTAGCATGTGAAGGTCTTGCTCAACAATCCCTTCACGCGCATCAAAGACAATAACCACGACATGTGCGTCTTTTATCGCCTGTAACGTCTTAATCACCGAAAATTTTTCGACCGTTTCATGCACTCGGCCACGTTTACGCACCCCTGCGGTATCAATCAAGGTGTATTTTTTGCCTTGGCGTTCATAAGGAATATAGATACTGTCACGCGTCGTACCCGGCATATCGTAGACAATGACTCTATCTTCACCCAATAAGCGATTAACTAAGGTTGATTTACCCACATTTGGCCGACCAACAATGGCAATTTTAATGCCTGTTTCTTCGACTGATAACTCAATGGGGTCTTCGGGGAAAGGCGCAAGAATATCACTAATCAGTTGTAACACACCGCGACCATGACTAGCGGCTGTTTGATAAATGTGTGCAAAACCAAGACGATGAAATTCAGCCGTTGCTGCATCTTCATGTAAACCATCAATTTTATTAACCACAAGATAGGTTTGTTTGTTTAAACGCCGTAAGTGGTCGGCAATCATTTCATCTGAGCCTAACAAACCTGCACGCGCATCGACAATAAACAAGACAATGTCGGCTTCTTGAATCGCAGTTTTGGCTTGTTCGGCCATATACGAGTCAATGCCTTCATCACTCTCGCCCAAACCGCCTGTATCAACGACAATAAATGATTTATTTTCTAGACGACCATCACCATATTGGCGATCACGGGTTAAACCCGCCAAGTTAGCCACTAACGCATTGCGTGTTTTGGTTAATTGATTAAACAGGGTAGATTTACCCACATTAGGGCGGCCTATGAGGGCAATAACAGGTTTCATGTACAACTTCTCAACTTAAAACTTACACGGTAATTTGCTTATTGGGTACTCCCTCACCCCAACCCTCTCCCACAGGAAGAAGGAGCTGTCAACAAGCTAGTTGCTGGGCAATGCGTAAGCTCTAAGCTGACCTTGCTGGGTATAAACCCATAATTGATTGTTGTTTACCAGCAAATCAACTACCGCACCTTTGACTTTAAAACGTCCGAGTAGTTTACCATCGCTTTGCGCCATTATATGTACATAACCGTCTTTATCACCGACAAATAGATAATTATTGGCTGTGACACTGTGCGACAAACCTCGCCATGCAAAATCTTGCTGTTTCCATACCACTTTGCCTGTGGTTTTATCTAAAGCCACAAGATGACTACTGTCATCGACTGCATACACATGCTCCACTCCTGCACTTAAAGCACGATAACTGGAGAGTGTTTGTTGCCATTGTAAAATGGGCTTGGCTTCGGCGACATCAACAGCAACCACTTGCCCTTGATAACTCGCCACATATAAAACTTCATCTGCGCTCAGGAGCATATCGCCATCAATATCAATCATGCGCTCTAACTCGGAGCGGCCATTAGCGTTGGCAACGCGCACTTCCCATTGCGGAATACCTGTTTGTGCCGCCAAAGCGACCAATTTGCCTGTTGCTGTACTGATCACCACTAAGTCTTCAAACACCACAGGACTGGCATAACCACGCAAACTCAAGACAGGTGCAGGGGTATCATAGACCCATACCGTATTACCTGTTGCCGCATCTAAACCATACACTTTGCCATCGTTACTTTGTACAATCACCCGTTCATCAGTTTGAGCTACGGCGGCCAAAACAGGTGCTAACAAGGTTTTTTGCCATTGCACATTGCCTGTTGCTGCATCTAAACTCAAGACTTCGGCATTAGCTGTAGCAGTGACAACACGACCATAAGCCGCGCTTAAGCCACCTGTTATTGCGAGTTTGGTCTTTTGTTGCCAACGTACTTTCGCCACGCCCTCTATGGCTAATACTGTTCCATCATGACTCGCAGCATAGACGGTATCGTTTTGTCGCGCCAAACGAGCAACCACTTCATTGGGTTTATTAAAGCCCTTACCTACCGTCCAACTCTGTAGTTTGTTGAGTGACACTTGCTCTACTTTTGCAGGCAAGATAGGTAAAGGTGAAGGCTTATGCTCATTGGGGTTAGAACTACAAGCGGCCAATAGCAATAAGGTAGTGATAAGACAACAACGCTTAATCAAAATAACATTACTCCAAGCCAGCTTCTTTGATGGCAGAAGGTCGCTTAATTTCAGGTGTTTCCAAACCCACATCAGCCATTTTCATCTCCAATAAAGGACGCGGCTCTTGACGCTCAATTAACACTTTGGCTGCTGCTTGGTAGGCTTTTTGCGCCCCTGCACTATCGCCTGTCGCTTTTAATAAATCGCCACGCAACTCTTCACGACTGGGCATAAATGCGGCATTGGTATCTGTTGCCAATAAGGCTAAAGCAGCTTTGTTATCACCTTTTTCGGCTAAAACCGTGGCTAAACGTAAAGTAGCCACACTTTTTAAACCATCATCCACTTTTTGGCTCAACAAAAACCGTAATTGCTTTTCAGCTTCTTTGTAGTCCTTAATGTCCACCGCACGTTTTGCCAACAATAAAGCAGCATTAGCGGCGTAGGGCGTTTGCGGATATTCTTGCAGTAGTTTTTGTGCTTCTCGTTGCAACTCGGTATTAGCTGCTTTATCTTCGGGATTAGCCACTAACTTTTGATACGCATCTTGTGAGGCTTGATAACCATTGGCGGCTAAAGCTGCCGTTTGTAATTGGCTTTGTTGCCAATACCGCCACCCTGCAAATACCGCCAAAGCAATACTTGCTCCCACCAAAATTGGCATCCCGTAATCTTGCCAAAAGCGTTTTAGGCTCTCTAGTTCTTCATCATCATGCTTAGTCACGCTAATACTCCGCCATTTTTTAATAAATACGACACTACTTCGTCTTGTGCGAGTGTCAGTTGCTCACCTGTTTGTAACCATTTGACTATGACGTTTTGTTGATCTGATGGCTCTTGACTCAACCATAAGGCCAGTTTTGCGCCCGTTTTGTCGGCTTTTTTGAGTTGGTTTTTAAATTGACCACCGCCGCAGTGGGTGACAATACGATAATTAGGCAAACTATTCCTTAGTGTTTCTGCTAACAACAAGGTCGATTGCAAGGTATTTACTTCAGAAAGCAGATAAATATCGGCTTCGCTGCTGTCATTTGCCTGTTGTAAGGTTTCTAATAACAACACTAAACGCTCTAAACCAATAGCAAAACCAACGGCTGGTGTCGCTTGACCGCCCAATTGTGTCACTAAGCCATCATAACGACCACCCGCACACACTGTGCCTTGCGCGCCTAAAGCCGTTGTCACCCACTCAAACACGGTTTTGTTGTAATAGTCCAAACCACGCACTAAACGCTGATTAACGGTATAAGCAATGCCTGCACCATCTAAAATAGCGGTCAAAGTGGCAAAATGGCTACGTGATTCTTCGTCTAAATAATTCATCAACTGAGGGGCATTAAGCAATACCGCTTGAGTTTTGGCATCTTTACTGTCTAACACTCGCAAAGGATTAGTACTTAAACGACGTTTGGAATCTTCATCAAGCTGGTCAATATGTTGGCTTAAATAATCAACTAAGGCCGCACGATAGGCATTACGCGCTTCTATTTCGCCTAAGCTGTTAATTTCTAAACGCACGACATCGTTCAAGCCTAACAACTGCCATAAACGTGCGCTCATTAAAATCAATTCAGCATCTATATCGGCAGTTTTCATGCCAAAGGTTTCCACGCCAAATTGATGAAATTGACGATAACGGCCTTTTTGTGGACGTTCATAACGAAACATAGCACCTGTGTACCACAAACGCTGGGTTTGGTTATAGGTTAAACCGTGTTCTAAACAAGCACGCACACAACCTGCAGTGCCTTCGGGACGTAAGGTTAAGGAGTCGCCACCTCTGTCTTCAAAGGTGTACATTTCTTTTTCGACAATATCAGTCACTTCGCCAATGGCACGTTTAAATAAGGGCGTATTTTCGACAATTGGTAAGCGAATTTCACGATAGCCATATTGATGCATCAATTGCCGTAACACTTTTTCTACCGCCTGCCAACGAGCAGTGGTAACAGGGTTATCTTTGGTAGCAATGGGCAAAATATCGTTCATACCGCGAATGGCGGTGATTTTGGCAGACATGGTAAATTTCTCTTACGGCTATCGCAAATACAATTCAGACAAAGCGAATTAGGGTGCGTAATTTACGCCAGTTAATGCCAATGAGCAACCATTAACAGGGAACAGGGAACAGGGAACAGGGAACAGGGAACAGGGAACAGGGAACAGGGAACAGGGAACAGGGAACAGCTTGACAAAGGCATGAAGATTGTCAATGCTCTGCTAACTGCTAACTGCTAACTGCTAACTGCTAACTGCTAACTGCTAACTGCTAACTGCTAACTGCTAACTGCTAACTGCTAACTGCTAACTGCTAACTGCTAACTGCTAACTGGATATAATGATGGACTGTCTTTTTTGTAAAATTGCCAATAAACAAATCAAAGCTAATGTGGCATTTGAAAATGAACGTGTGATTGCTTTTTATGATTTATTTCCGCAAGCACCAACGCATATTTTAATTATTCCCAAACAACACTACACCACCTTAAACGACGTACCTGTCAGCGAAGGTGCGATTTTAGGTGAGTTAATGACCACAGCGAGCCAATTGGCCAAAGAATTAGGTTTTGCCGATTCGGGGTATCGGGTGGTGATGAACTGTAATGCCGATGGTGGACAGAGTGTGTATCATATTCACTTGCACTTGTTGGCAGGTCGGCGTTTGAGTTGGCCACCAGGCTGAAAGCGTCAGGCTCGCACCTCTTCTCAATTATCTTTGTTTTAGGCTTTGATTACGTTCAGCCAAGGTAAAGCGACGTTGAAGCATAAAAACCTAATGGATAACACACCATGCGCCGTTACACTTTAGCTGATGCCCTCATTGGTCATGTCGACCAAGTATTAAAAACGCTTACGCCCAACACCTCCCCCGCACTACGCACTAATCCCGCTCAAAATGCGCCTGTTGCACCTTTAAATACACAACAACAGCGTCTTGTTGCTGGCCTAATGCGTGTTAATCACACAGGTGAAGTATGCGCTCAAGCCCTGTATCATGGTCAGGCATTAACCGCTAAATTGCCCACCGTACGCGAAGAAATGCACCGCGCAGCCCTCGAAGAACAAGACCATTTAGCATGGTGCGAAGACCGTCTAAGAGAACTAAATAGTCATAGCAGTGTCCTTAATCCTTTATGGTATGGCTTGTCGTTTGGTATTGGTGCGGCGGCAGGAATTGCAGGTGACAAATGGAGTTTGGGTTTTGTGGCCGAAACCGAGCAACAAGTATGTCAGCATTTACAAAGTCACATGGCACAAATTCCTGTTGATGATGCCAAAAGTCATGCCATATTGACCCAAATGCACCAAGACGAAGACCATCACCGCCAACAAGCCTTGGCTGCAGGTGGTGTAGAATTGCCACAACCCATCAAAGACGTTATGGGTATCGTGTCTAAAGTCATGACCAAAACGAGCTTTTATGTTTAACAAACTCTTTCCCAAATCGCTCAAACTCAAACTACTGTTAAATACCTATTTACCGTTTTTGGGCGCAGGGATTCAAATTACGCATGTCAGTCAAGACTTCTTAGAAATTGATGTCAAAATGCCGCTTAATAAACGCAATAAAAATTATGTAGGCACGCATTTTGGCGGTAGTTTGTATGCCATGACTGACCCATTTTTGATGTTAATGCTGATGGAAAACTTGGGCAAAGACTATATTATTTGGGATAAAGCAGCACATATTGACTTTATTTCGCCTGGTAAAGGGACGGTGTATGCTCAGTTTAGATTAACACCCAAACAAATTGCACAAGTCCAATTAGCCGCCGAAACTGGCAAAGCGATTTGTCCCGAATACACCGTCGAAGTTTTAGGGGAAGATGGGAAAATAGTGGCTAAGGTGATTAAAACGCTGTATGTAAAGAAAAAAATATCAAAAACCAGCTTTTAACTTGGTAGTTTATACCGTTTTTGCCATCTCTCCTCGCCTAAAAGGTGAGGAGGGACAAATGTGCCAGTTGTGAGTATTTAGACAGCAGTAGCATACTCTCCATATTTGTTATCTTCTTCGATAGTTTTACTAGCAAGCCAAATAATTAATGGAATCATGCCAACAATTGTTATGGCAATTAACTGCCACCAACCACTACGATTTGTATCATGTAAACGTCTAGTGGCTACAGCTATTGATGGCAACAATAAGATAAGTGAAACAAGTGCGTCCAAATTAACGCTAATTTTCCCTGCTACAATGGTCACAATCACATAAAATAATGCAAACCACCAGTATTCAGAGCGCGAAGCTCTACCTTTAAAATCGACATATTTTGAAAAACACACAGCAATAGATTGCCCAAAATTCATCATCAGCTCTCCATATTAAATCATCATCAATAAAAACCGTTAAGTTCGGATCAACTCCATGTTCTAACTCACTAAAGCCATGTAGTCCCAGACGATTGTAAAACGGCAAATACTGACTTGTAAATTCATTTAGTACAATTAAAACTCAGTAAAAGACAGCGTTAGACTTGTTGCACAATCTCATAGTCATGCGTTATCACTACACCACCTGCCATCAACATGGCTGATGCCGAACAATACTTTTCAGCCGATAATTCCACCGCTTTTTTGACTTGGCTTTCTTTTAGGTCTTTGCCTGTCACCACAAAATGTAAATGAATTTTGGTAAACACCGCTGGGACTGCATCGGCACGTTCTGCGGCCAACTCAGTACGAACATCGGTAATTTGCTGACGCGCCTTTTTTAAAATAGTCACCACATCAAATGAGGCACACCCACCTAAGCCCATCAAAATCAACTCCATCGGACGTGCGCCGATGTTGCGACCACCGTATTCGGGTGCACCATCTAACACTACAGCATGACCACTGCCTGATTCCGCCACAAACGACACATCCTTCACCCACTGCACGGCTGCTTTCATTATCATTTCACCTTTTGCTAAAATTACGTTGAGGATATCATTCTTTTAAGACTTACGCGGTTATCGCTTATTTACGCACTCACACTCATAGAAAGGGTTGAGGTAAGAGTGAAATACGTAAGTCTTAATTGTTTACTAAACTATTTTTACAATTTTTAACGAACATAAAACACCATTTTTGAAAAAATGTGTCAGTCGCAACCTATTAAATGTTAATTAGTTCCTAATTTTGTCACAAATACTCTGTTATTGTAGCAAATACGCCTTATTATATAACGACAACAAAGCCAAGAATTGCCGTTCTTAGGCAACCAATAACTCAACCTACTAGGAATGCAGCTATGGCTATTATCTCCGCATCGGAGCGTGTTCCGTACTTACAGCCTTTTTTAGAGCAATGCCATTTGCGGCAATATCCTGCTCGTGCGGCCATTGTTCATGCGGGTGATGCTTCTGATTCTTTATTTTTTATTGTTAAAGGCTCGGTATCGGTGGTGATTGAAGACAGCGAAGGCCGTGAAATGGTCGTTGCCTACCTCAACGCAGGCGACTTTTTTGGTGAAATGGGCTTGTTTGAAGAAAAGCCAATTCGTTCGGCATGGATTAGAGCCAAAACCGCCTGTGAAATTGCTGAAATTAGCTACCGTAAATTTAAAGATATTGCCCGTCAAGATGCAGGTTTAATGTTTGCCTTGTCTGCACAATTGGCAGGACGTTTACGCGCTACCACACGCAAAGTCAGTGACTTAGCGTTTTTGGATGTGACAGGTCGCGTAGCGCGTTGTTTGCTTGATTTATCTAAACAGCCCGATGCCATGACCCATCCTGACGGGATGCAAATTCGCGTCACGCGCCAAGAGATTGGTCGTATTGTCGGCTGCTCACGCGAAATGGTAGGTCGTGTGCTAAAAGCCTTAGAAGACCAAGGCTTAATTAGTGTCAAAGGTAAAACGATGGTAATTTTTGGGGCGCGCTAATAACGGTCAGGCTTGGAATCCGCTCAGCCACCAAAACGTGCTCTCTGAGCGGAGCCGAAGGCTTATCTTTTCTTTTCAAAAAACAAACTCTTTAAAGCCTCACCTGGTTCGGGGGCGCGCATAAATGCCTCGCCAACCAAAAAGGCATTGATACCATTGGCTTGCATTAAGGTCACATCAGAAGGGGTTAAAATGCCACTTTCAGTGACAATCATTTTATCTTTAGGCACAGAACGCATTAAAGCCAAAGTGGTATTTAAGCTCACTTGAAAGGTTTTTAAATTACGATTGTTAATACCAATCATAGGTACAGGTAATTTAAGAGCGCGCTCGAGTTCACTTTGACTATGTACTTCTACCAATACATCTAAGCCAAAAGCGGTGGCAACTGCATACAACTCGGCCATTTGTGTATCAGTTAACGCACTGACAATCAATAATACCGCATCTGCACCAATCGCCCGCGCTTCGATCACCTGATATGGGTCAATGACAAAATCTTTACGTAATACGGGTAAGTTGCAGGCAAAACGTGCTGCTTGTAAATAACTATCACAGCCCTGAAAAAAATCAACATCGGTCAATACCGACAAACACGCTGCACCCGCTTTTTCATAACTACGGGCAATATCGGCAGGCACAAAGTTTTCACGAATCACCCCTTTAGAGGGCGAGGCTTTTTTGATTTCAGCAATCACTGCTGCTTGGCCTTTATCAACACGGCGTTTTAAGGCTTGATAAAAACCGCGTGTTGGCAAAGCAACACGCGCCCGTGCTTCTTGACTTGCCAAAGAGACTTGTCGTTGACGCATGGCAACTTCTTCGGCTTTACGCTGAAGAATAGTAGCTAAAATCTGTGAACTCATAATATATCATCTAACATTATTTAGGACTTACGCGGTTATCGCTTATTCGTTCACATTTAAATCGTTTCTAACGATTTTATGTTCACAAAACGCGCTAATTTTGGAAAAATGCGTAAGTCCTGATTATTTAAGACTTACGCGGTTATCGCGGATTTGCTCAAACTAAAAAAGTACGACTAAAATCACGCAAGGCCACCAGCTTTTCTAAAGCTAAACCACTGTGAATCGCATCTTCGGCCATTGCTACACCATGTTTAATATGCGGCGCAACACCTGCAACATACAAAGCTGCCCCTGCATTAAAGGCAATCATATCTGCTGCCTTATGAGCATGTGCTAATTGGCGTTTACCTAAAGTATCTTCTAGTCTGGCTAACGATTGACCGACATTATCTACTGTTAAACCATCTAATGCTTGCGTTTTTAAGCCAACATCATCGGGAGTCAACAAATACTCACGCACTGCACCGTCTTTTAACTCGGCAACAAAACTCGGTGTGGCTAAACTTAGCTCATCTAAGCTATCTTGAGCATGAACCACCAACACATGTTCACTACCTAAACGACCTAAAACTTCGGCCAAGGGCTTACACCATGCTTTATCATACACGCCCAATACTTGCCGTTTGACCCCTGCGGGATTGGTCAATGGTCCTAAAACATTAAACAAGGTACGCATACCTAATTCACGGCGCGGCGCAACAGCATGTTTCATCGCGGTATGATGATTGACCGCAAACATAAATCCAACACCCACACTGTCTATACAACGCGCAATTTGCTCAGGAGTCAGTTGTAAGTTAATGCCTGCCGCTTCTAAAACATCAGCACTGCCACTTTTGGAAGATACCGCACGATTACCATGTTTAGCGACTTTTGCCCCTGCTGCGGCCACCACAAAACTGGACGCGGTAGAAACATTAAACAAATTAGCCCCGTCACCGCCTGTACCCACAATATCGACGGTATGGACTAACGAGGGCAAAATCACAGGCGTACATAATTCACGCATCACCCGTGCCGCACCTTCGATTTCGTCAAGTGACTCACCTTTCATGCGTAAAGCCACTAAAAAAGCGGCTATTTGTGCAGGCGTACATTCTCCTGTCATTAACAGACGCATTACGCTTTGCATATCCAGTAGACTTAAAGATTGACCAGTCACTAATTGATTAAGGGCTTGTTTAATATCCATATTTATTTACCCTCTAAAAAATTTTGCAATAAAGCATGGCCTTGTTCGGTCAAAATAGATTCTGGATGAAACTGAACACCTTCTACCGCTAAGGTTTTATGACGCACGCCCATAATTTCATCAATTGAGCCATCCTCAAGTTGTGTCCACGCAGTAATTTCTAAACAATCAGGTAAGGTATTTTTATCAATAATTAGAGAATGATAACGGGTTGCGGTGAGAGGATTGTTTAAATCAGAAAAAACACCGCGATTGTGATGATAAATGGGGGAGGTTTTGCCGTGCATTACCTGCCGCGCACGAATCACATCACCACCAAACACTTGACCAATACTTTGATGACCTAAACACACGCCCAATACAGGAATTTTACCCGCAAAATGTTGGATTACCGCCATTGACACCCCTGCTTCATTCGGTGAGCAAGGGCCTGGCGAAATGACGATATGTTGTGGCTGTAAGACTTCTATCTGTTCAAGAGTGATTTCGTCATTACGATAAACACGCACATCCTGACCTAACTCGCCCAAATATTGAACAATGTTATAAGTAAAGGAATCATAATTATCAATCATTAACAGCATAAAAACCTACTCGGATAAGGTTTATCGACACGAATCATAAGCCAATAATTGTAACGTAACTGGCAGATGTTGTGGGGAATTTTACGCAACAAAAAGCCCCGAACCAGTCGGGGCTTCTACCCTAGTGACTTCCCCCTTTGGTAAAAGGGCAGGACTTACGCATTGCGCTGCAATTAGCGCGTTTTGTGAACTAAAAATCGTTGAAAACGATTGTTTAGTAAGCAAATAAGCGATAACCGCGTAAGTCCTAAAGAGATTCGGGGGACTTAGTGACCTGTTCCGTTAATGGCTTTGGTCATGTCTTCAACCACTTTTTTGGCATCACCAAAAATCATCATGGTTTTGTCCATATAAAACAAGTCATTATCTAAGCCAGCATAACCTGTACTCATCGAACGCTTGATAACCATCACGGTTTGCGCTTTATAGGCTTCCAAAATTGGCATGCCATAAATAGGCGAGCTTTTGTCATCTTTAGCGGCTGGGTTAACTACGTCATTTGCACCAATAACTAAAACCACGTCAGTGCCTGCAAAATCGGAGTTAATCTCGTCCATTTCCAAAATGTCTTCATAAGGCACGTCTGCTTCGGCCAACAAGACGTTCATGTGACCAGGCATACGACCTGCAACAGGGTGAATAGCAAAACGGATAGTCACACCCGCCGCTTTTAAGGTGTTATATAACTCTTTGACCGCATTTTGAGCGCGACCTTGAGCCATACCATAACCTGGTACAATCACCACGGTACTCGCATTCGACATTAAGAACCCTGCATCGTCAGGCGAGCCTGAACGATAATTTTTGGGCTTGCTTTCGCCTTCGTCAGCACTTGTACCACCAGCAGTGGCAATACCACCAAACAACACATTAATAATCGAACGATTCATGGCTTTACACATAATGTAAGACAAAATCGCACCCGATGAGCCAACCAAAGAGCCAGCCACAATTAACATATTATTTTCTAAGGTAAAACCAATACCTGCAGCTGCCCAACCCGAAAACGAGTTAAGCAAAGACACGACAACGGGCATATCACCGCCACCGACAGGTGCAATCCACATCCAGCCAAAGGCCAAAGCTAAGCCAGTCATTGCCCAAAACATCGGCATACTACCCGAGCTAAAATAAACCACACCACACGCTAACATTGCGATAAACAATGCTGCTTGGACAGGCTTAACCCAGCCACCCTTTAAGGTTTTTGCCCATTTTTTAGCGGCCAATTTGCCATAAGCAAACACCGAGGCAGTAAAAGTAATTGCACCCACAAAACAACCGACAAACAGTTCAAATTGATGAACTTTGGTCATGGGATGAAATTCAACACCCGCTTGTTGTAAAGCAGCCGCATTTTGTAAGGATAAAGCCACTAATTGATTGTTGTGTAGCACAGCAGCGACTGCAATTAACACTGCCGCTAAACCGACCAAAGAGTGCATTAAGGCCACTGTTTCAGGCATTTGGGTCATTGGCACGGCACGCGCACGGCTAATACCCACGACGGCACCTGCTGCCATTGCTGCCACAATCATCCAAATCACTGGGTTTTGTGCAACAAAAAACGTGGTTAAAACGGCTATCACCATCGCAATCATGCCGTAACGATTACCCATAATCGCAGTTTTTGGCCCTGACAAACCACGCAAGGTTAAAATAAATAAGATTGCCCCAACCAAATAAAACCAATTGGCCAATTCACGAATAAATTCCATTGATTGCGCCCCTTATTTCTTTTTCGGTTTAAACATTTCAAGCATACGTTCGGTAACGGCAAAGCCACCAAAAATGTTAATGCTTGCTAAAAACACCGCAATTGCGCCCAAAATACTAATCACGTTAATACTTTGGAATGTCACGCTACCTTCCATACCAATGGCAGGCAAGCCAACAGTTTGAATCATTGCACCAACCACAATAATACTGGACAGCGCATTGGTAACGGCCATTAAGGGTGTATGCAAAGCAGGAGTCACACCCCACACCACGTAATAACCGACAAAAATGGCAAGGACGAAAATCGTAATGGTTTCTACCATGTTAGTTCTCCTTAAGCGCGCTTAGGCGGAAAAAGCAGTTGACCACCCTGCGTAATTAACAAGGCTTTTTGAATTTCGTCTTCTGGATTAAATACCAAACCACCCTCTTTACTAAACAAGGTGCTGACGAAGTTATAGACATTGTTGGCATACAAAGCCGAAGATTGCGCGGCTAAGGTGGCAGGGATATTAGGAATACCCATGATTTTAACGCCATTGGCTGTCGTCACGATTTCGTTGACTACCGAACCTTCAACATTACCACCTGTTTCTACTGCCATGTCTAAAATCACTGAACCTGCTTTCATTTTAGCAATGGTTTCGGCTTTAATTAAACGTGGTGCATTACGACCAGGAATTAACGCGGTAGTAATGACGATATCGGCTTGAGAAACGGCTTTATCGACAATCACTGCTTGGTCTTGTACATATTGCGGACCGGGCATCCACGCATAACCACTAGCAGCCGCCTTTTTGGCGTTGTCTTTTTCTTCGTCAGACATTGGCACATCAAGCCATTTGCCACCTAAAGACTCTACTTGGTCTTTGGCTGTTGGACGTAAGTCTGTAGCTTCAACGACTGCACCTAAACGCTTAGCAGTAGCAATCGCTTGTAAACCTGCCACACCCACACCCATAATGACAACACGGGCTGGCTTAACTGTGCCTGCGGAAGTCATAAACATTGGGAATGGACGTTGATATTCGTTGGCTGCCAACAATACCGATTTGTAACCTGCCAAGTTAGATTGAGACGATAATACGTCCATATTTTGTGCGCGGGATAAGGTACGCGGCAACAACTCTAAGGCAAAACATTGGGCATTTTTAGCCGCAAAAGCGGGTAAATTGGCATTACGATAGGGGTCGAACATCGCAACTACGGTTGCCCCGTCTTTAATCAGCGCAATTTCCTCTGCGGTGGGTGCTTGCACCTTAAGAATGATGTCACTGGCATAAGCCGTTGCTGCATCATTAACAATGGATGCGCCTACTGCGCTGAAATTGGCATCTGGCACACTGGCATTTACACCAGCACCCGCTTGCACTACCACTTTATGTCCAGCCGCAATATATTTTTTTACGGTGTCTGGAGTGGCTGCAACGCGTGTTTCGCCAGCGATGATTTCCGCTGGAATTCCGATTTGCATGGTCAACCCTCAATCTGAGTTTCACAACGAGGACTTAGCTTTTATAGCTTATGTATTTGTGATACATAATTAATATGGCTATAAAATGCGTTTTTCCCCAAATACAGTTAGTGTTGGCTTGTGGCTTTACTAACTCCCTACAAAACTGGACTTACGCACCGCGTAAGTTCTCAAAAGGCGGAGGATTGTACTCCAAGTTACATGATATTTTTAGCGTGAATACCAACATTTTTTATTTTTTTGTGCCATTCACTTGCAAAATGCCTATTTTTATACTTATAACGCCATTTTGGGGTCAATACTTTCGCTTAAATGCGTTTTTTGGGCTTTTCATGGTCAATTACTGGTCATCCCTTGAGTATCTTGATGCCTAAACTCACTACTAAGCCTTTTTTTTCACCCATCGTTATTGGCACATTATGCGTATTATTATCGGCGGTTTTATTTTCTGCTAAATCGGTATTAGTCAAAATTGCCTATCAATATCCCGTTGATGCCACCGTATTACTCACCTTACGCATGATATTTGCCCTGCCCTTCTTTTTAATAATGCTCTATTTTTCGCACCGTCCCAAAACTAGCCCCACTCGGCGTGACTATTTGGGCTTATGGCTGGCGGGCGTGGTGGGCTATTATGGCGCAAGTATTTTTGATTTTTGGGGAATGGAGTTTATTAGTGCCAGTTTGGAGCGGCTGATTTTGTTTCTATATCCAACGTTAACGGTATTTTTAGCAGCAATCTTTTTTAAAAAAGCCATTAGTCGACAAACATGGTTAGCGATTATTGTCAGTTATATGGGCATGGCGTTGGTGTTTATGGGCAATCAACACGAAGCAAGCACCCACTTAATCCTTGGCAGTAGCTTGGTGTTTTTAGGTGCTTTAGCTTATGCAGGTTATTTGGTGGCCAGTGGTGAGTTAATTCCACGTTTTGGTGCAGCACGTTTTACCGTGTTTGCTTTATTGATAGCAACATTGTGCTGTTTAATACAATTTGTTGTAAGCCGTGATATTAGCTTATTAACGACATTACCAACACCTGTTTGGCTACTGAGTGCCGCTTTGGGATTTTTTTGTACTTTTTTACCTGCCACCTTATTAACACAAGGCATTAAACGCATTGGTGCGCCTCAAGCGGCGTTGATTAGTGGGATTAGCCCCGTCATTACCTTAGCTTTAGGTGCATGGTTATTAAATGACACACTCACTTTATGGCAATTTTTGGGCGCAGGGTTAATTTTGTTAGGCGTGATGTTTATTTCGTATAAACCAGTGAGCAGTGAGCAGTGAGCAGTGAGCAGTGAGCAGTGAGCAGTGAGCAGTGAGCAGTGAGCAGTGAGCAGTGAGCAGTGAGCAGTGAGCAGTGAG
>Ga0209599_10000697_pt1 | contig 19981 bp, 7 predicted proteins | sample Shrwel_input2_FT_FD_187534 | JGI IMG/M metagenome (GOLD analysis project Ga0209599, IMG submission 187534) | Subsurface microbial communities from deep shales in Ohio, USA - Utica-3 well 1 S input2 FT (SPAdes) (version 2) ... | reverse complement strand
GGATTAACAACTATGCTTTCTGTGATGGATAATACTTCGCCCTGAGCATTACCATCCAACACGTCGTAACTTAAACTGACCGTGCCGTTAAAATTAGTGTTCGGTGTAAACGTGATACTTTGATCGGTGTTTAATATCGCAACGCCCTGAGACGCATCAACATGAATATTGCTCACCGTTAACGCATCACCATCGCCGTCCATCACGCGTGATAAGACATCAATCACTAATGACGTGTCTTCATCTACCATTAGCGCAGGGGCATTCGGCACGACAACGGGTAGTTGATTCTGATCTATCACATCCAGCGTGAAGACTTGCTCTGCCGTCAATTGTCCATCACTCGCCATCACTTTAACCGACAAGACACCCGCATCATTAAAACTCGGGGTTCCGCTAAAGGTCTGTGTCGCACTGTCAAATACTAACCAACTCGGCAACGCTGAACCGTCCGCTAAGGTCGCACTGTACGTTAACGCATCGCCATCAAGATCGATAAACGCATCGACAGGCAGTTGATAACTCAACGTTTGGCCTTCATTGGTCGTTTGATTGTCGAGAGGAATCAGTGCTTCTGGCGCATCGTTCACCGCCGTGAGGTTAAAGCTTTGGCTCGCGTTCACACTGCCACCTTTGCTATCCACCACGGTGTAACTGACACTGACCGCACCGTGGTAGTTCGCCTCAGGTGTTACCGTAAACGTGCCGTTTTGATTGGCAACGACACTGCCATGATTCGTGCTGATTGTGCCAATGGATAAACTATCGCCATCGACATCGCTAAACCCTTGCAGCAAGTCGCTCGCTTGAATGACGTAATTCGTGTCTTCCGTACCCGACGCTAAGTTCGCACTCGTTGAACCAGCGACGGGTGCATCGTTAATCGGATTAACAACTATGCTTTCTATGACTGATAACACTTCGCCCTGAGCATTACCATCCAACACGTCGTAACTTAAACTGACCGTGCCGTTAAAATTTGTGTTCGGTGTAAACGTGATACTTTGATCGGCGTTTAATATCGCAACGCCCTGAGACGCATCAACATGAATATTGCTCACCGTTAACGCATCACCATCGCCGTCCATCACGCGTGATAAGACATCAATCACTAATGACGTGTCTTCATCTACCATTAGCGCAGGGGCATTCGGCACGACAACGGGTAGTTGATTCTGATCTATCACATCCAGCGTGAAGACTTGCTCTGCCGTCAATTGTCCATCACTCGCCGTCACTTTTACCAATAAGACACTCGTATCCGTAAAACTCGGTGTGCCGCTAAACGTTTGTGTCGCACCATCAAAGACTAACCAACTCGGCAAGGCTGAACCGTCCGCCAACGTTGCGCTGTAAGTTAACGCATCGCCATCTAGATCGATAAACGCATCGACAGGTAATTGATAACTCAACGTTTGATCTTCGTCTGTCGTTTGATTCTCCACAGGGACTAACGCTTCTGGTGCGTCATTCACCGCCGTGAGATTAACGGTTTGGCTCGCATTAACACTGCCGCCTTTGCCATCCACCACGGTGTAACTGACGCTGACCGAACCGTTGTAATTTAACTCAGGAGTTAACGTAAATGAACCGTCTTGATTGGTGACCACACTGCCATGATCAGTGCTAATCGTGCCGATGGATAAGTTATCGCCATCCACATCACTAAAGCCTTGTAGCAATTGACTGGCGGTGAGGGTGTAAGCCGTATCCTCCATGCTGTTCGCTAAGCTGACGCTCGTTGAACCTGTAATGGGCGCATCATTCACAGCGTTAATATTCAATGTAGTGCTTGTGGTGGTGATCGCTTGACCATCACTCACATCGTAACTCAAGATCACTGTGCCGTTAAAGTTGGCACTCGGTTGGAATGTGTACGTGCCGTTGCCGTTGTCCGTGAGACTGCCGTTGCTGCTGCTCAAATTACCGACACTCAATGTGTCATTTTCTATGTCCGTGATTTGTTGTAGTAAATCGCTGGTTTTGACTAGATAAGCCGTATCTTCAGTGCCGTTTACTAAACTAACTGGTATCGAGGTTAAAACGGGTGCATCGTTCACAGATTGAACCATGACGGTGTTTGTAACCGTTAGTGAACCCCCTCGGTCATCTTGCACCACAAACGTTAAAGCTACCTCACCATTAAAATTAGCCGCAGGACTATAAGTCAAAGTTTGGTCGGCATTGAGTGTTACAGAGCCTGAGCTCACACTCAGCGAATTAGCATCAATTGTGAGAACGTCACTGTCAAAGTCTATCACTTGCGCCAAGACATCTAAGACTGCGGCGGTATCTTCATTCGTTTGAAACACAGGTCCGGTGGTTAATAACTCAGGCGCACGATTAACATCATTAATATCAATACTAAAAAGTTGTGTCGCAACAGCACCACTGCTGTCTGTCGCAACCACTTTTATCGCAACAACACCCGCATCATCATAGCTAGGAGTGCCACTAAACGTTTGTGATTTATCATTAAAACTTAACCATGAAGGTAACGGACTACTATCCAGCAATGTCGCCGTATAACTTAAATTATCACCATCAATATCTATAAAAGCATCAGTGGGTAGAACATAAGTCAATGGTTGATTTTCATCAGTGCTTTGATTTTCCAAAGGAACTAACGCTTCGGGTGCGTCATTCACTGCGGCAACATTAATAACCGCTTGCCCCGAGACCTCTACAACACCATCACTCACAGTGTAATTAACTAACACCGTACCATTAAAATTAGCACTCGGGGTAAACTCTACTTCGCCCGTATCTAATACCATCAACTTTCCTTGTGTGCTGTCTACCAGTTTTACACTAGACAAGAAGAGCGCATTGCCGTCGGCATCGGTGACATTACTTTTTAAATCTAAAGTAATAGGAGTATCTTCACTTCCTGTGAATGACACGGGATTGTTGGTCATTTGCGGTGCAGTATTGGTGACCATTTTTAAGATTTGTGTTGATGTCAGCGAAGTCCCGTCAGCAAACATCACTTTTTCAACCGCATTGTAACTGGTAGTTAACGTGGTCGCTGCCGCAGCCCTTGCTGTACCACTATATTCCAAAAAGAAATCATCCAAACGCACTGTGTCAGTTGTACCGTTAATCTGTATTAGTAAACTATTTGTATTGACAGCGTCACGGCTAAAGGTGACTTGATTGCGATTTAATCCTTCTAGTATCAAGCTATCGCCAATACCAAAATCTTCACCTGCGCTAGGGTACTCTTGGTTTTGAATAACATCATTACCTTCTTTATAGATATAGGTATTATTGCCATCGCCACCAATGAGATAGTCATTCCCTTGATTTCCCTCTAAACGATCATCACCGCTACCACCATCAACATAGTCATTACCATCCATGCCTAAAATGGTATCGTTACCGGCATAGCCTGACAAAAAGTCACCACCACCCGTCCCTGTAATGACGTTATTTAGTTCGTTACCGCCACCGCTTAAACTGTCATTCCCTAATAAAACTAAGTTTTCAACACCCGAAGAAAGCGTGTACGAAACAGACGCTTTTACGGTGTCCATGCCATTGTTGATGGGCAATGTGGCCACAAAAATATCACTTGCTGCATTGCTATCGTTAAAGGCTAAATTTGTAGCATCGCTGGCAAATACAATCTGCGTACCGTCAGGCGAGAATGCTGGCGAATAACTACTATTGTCGCCTTGCACACCCGAGTAATTAACGCTTATCCGTGTCACTGCCCCTGTTGTTAAGTCTTTGACAAACTCATCATACGTTCCGTTAGTGTCACCTGCGACCAAATTACTGGAGTCGCTGCGAAAGGCAATTTTTTTACCATCAGGCGAAAATACAGGGGAACGATGGCTACCGTTGCCTTCCACACCAAAATCATCGGTACTGACACGCGTTACCGCACCTGTTGTTAAGTCTTTAATAAAAATATCGCGCGTACCATTCGTATCATTCACCACCAAATTATTGGCATAACTGACGAACATAATTTTAGTGCCGTCGGGGGAAAATACAGGGTTATAACTGGTGCCATTTCCCTCAACGCCAAAGTCGTTAACACTGAATCGTGTAGTACTGCCTGTGATTAAATCTTTGACAAAAACATCGGCTACTGTATTGGTATCATTCGCGACCAAATTAGTGGCATCGCTATAAAAAGCGACTTTTGTACCATCAGGAGAAAAAATCGGATCATCGCCACTATAAGCATTACCAACCACGCCATTACTGTCAGTGCTAACCTGCGTAACAGCTCCAGTTTCTAAGTCTTTGAGAAAAACGTCATATGCGCCATTCGTGTCGCCCACGACTAAATTAGTGGCATCGCTGTAAAAAAGAACTTTCGTCCCATCGGGAGAAAATATAGGTGAATAGCTATTAAAATCAGCCTGAATATTATTCGTGCTATCGGTACTAACTCGGGTGATTGCCCCTGTCGTTAAATCTTTGATAAACGCGTCACTAGCACCATTGGTATCGTCCGCCACCAAATTACTGGCAGTACTGGCAAATATCAGTTTAGCACCATCGGGAGAAAAGTGAGGATCGTAACTCTCTCCATTAGCTTCAACACCATCGGCCGCCGTACTGACACGGGTAATAATACCTGTGTTTAGGTCTTTGACAAATTCATCGTAAGTGCCATTGGTATCACCATCGACCAAATTGCTGGCATCACTACGAAAGGCAATTTTAGAACCATCGGGGGAAAAAATAGGCGAGTAACTATGGCTATTACCTTGTTGTTCTAATGCATTTAGATTGATACGACTCATCGTTTGTGGAACGTCTAACTCAATCACTTGGTCATAATAATCATCAACAATATAGGTATCGTCACCTGCACCACCAAACATACTGTCGTTACTTAAACCACCGTCTAAATAATCATTGCCGTCATCGCCAAGTAGTGAGTCGGTGCCATCACCACCCAACAGAGAATCATTTCCCATGCCGCCCACTAATAAATCTATCCCTTCACTACCACTCAGCGTGTCATTGCCATTTTCGCCTATTAGTGTGTCATCACCCTGACCACCCTCCAAAGAGTCATCACCATTCTCGGCGGAGATATAATCATTACCTGCGCCGCCATCAATGACATCCGCTCCTATACCGCCAGAGAGATAATCATTCCCCAAGCCACCGCTTAAGGTATTACTGCCGCTATTGCCATAAATTTGATTATTCGACTCGTTACCAATCCCCGATAAACTATTCGTGCCCGTTAAGCTGAGTTCCTCAACATTTGTCGGCAGCGTATAAGAAACGGAGGATGACACATCATCATAACCGCCGTTATAGGCAAGGGTCGAGATAAAAACATCGGAAGCACGATTGCTATCATTTTGCACTAAATTAGAAGCATCACTTGTGAATAAAATCTGGCGACCATCGGCGGATAAGTCATATCCATCACTCAGTCCATTCGCTGCATTACCTTTATCATCGTTACTCACACGCAAGATTTCGCCTGTTGTCAAATCTTTAACGAACACATCTTGAGTGCCATTTTCATCATTTAGAACCAGACTTGACGCTAGGCTATTAAATAAAACTTTAGTGCCGTCCGCAGAAAAGGTACTGCCAAAGCTAGCACCATTCGCTTCACTACCATTTGCATCAGTACTGACGCGGGTAACCTCACCTGTTTTTATATTTTTGACAAACACGTCACTGGCACGATTGGTGTCACCACCGACCAAGTTATCGGCATTGCTAGCAAATAACACTTTCGTGCCATCCGCAGAAATCGCATAACCTTCGCTATTACCATTCGCTTCGGTATCTTCATAATCCGTACTAACACGAATCACTGCACCCGTTTTGACGTCTTTGACAAACACGTCATGGGCATCATTATTATCACCCGATACTAAGTTGGATGAAGCACTGTGCAACAGGACTTTGTTACCATCGGCGGACATCCCTACGGCGATGACTGCGCTATCCTGAATTTCTTTATTACCACTATCGGTACTGACGCGAGTGATCTCACCTGTTGTTAAATCTTTCACAAATGCATCAGTCAGCGTATTGGTATCGCCCACTACAACATTGCTGGCATCACTATCAAAGAGTACTTTTGTACCATCGGCAGACAGGGCAATACCGACACTACTCCCGTTAAATCCTTCTGCACTACCATTTGAAGAGACAAGAGTGACTTCGCCTGTTTTTAAATCTTTGAGAAAAACATCTACTTTGCCATTATTATCATTAGCAACCAAATTGCTGGCGGCACTTCTAAACAAGACTTTGCTACCGTCCGCCGAAAAAACCACGCCAAAACTTTCACCGTTCGCTTGTTTGCCACTCGCATCGGTACTGATGCGTGTAATTTCACCTGTTTTTAAGTCTTTGACAAAAACATCGAAAACATCATTGGTGTCACTTGCTACTAAGTTTGAGGCCAAGCTACTGAATAAAACTTTTGTACCGTCAGCAGAAAAAGTGTCGCCATAACTCTCACCACTCGCCTCTTTATTATTGCTATCGGTACTGAGTATCACCGTTTGTGGCGTGTTCGCATATTCAATGACCACATCATTAACATCATCAACAACATAACTATCATCACCCTCACCACCGAGTAAGGTATCTGCACCTTTGAGGCCATCGAGTGTATTGTCAACGAGATTACCCGTGATTTGATTATTGGAGCTGTTACCTGTTCCATCAATATAATCAGTACCCGTCAAAATAAGATTATCTTCGCCATCAAGTAATGTATAGGAAACAGGGGATGTGACGGTAGTTGGTGTCGAGGTGGCCATGTGTAGATACTCCTAATCTTGGGTACGCGCAGTTCCATGCCAGTGCAAGCAACCACCACCCCTCATTTAATAATAAAGTGAACGCCTATATGGTATTAGCATAAATAGGTCTAGTGGGATATCGTCCTATTCTGAACTATTTTTGAACTTTTTTTAAGTCCTAAAACAAAACCTTGTTGTTTTCCGATAACCTGTCTTTTTTACAAGCTCAACGTCACGTTTGGACTGGTCAAATCTAACTTACTTCTGGTGTAACCTAGCTTTTCATCCCTAATCGCCGCGCTAATTTATGTAAATTACTGGCATCTGAGCCTAAGCTTCTTGCCGCTTCTGCCCAATTATCATGACTATCGGTTAATGCTTGATGAATCGCCTGACGTTGATAGGCATCCACTTGGTCGCGCAGGGAAACAGTGTCCACACTATTTTCTGCTTGCGCTGTGGCTGCGCTAGCTGCATGAGACATTGAAAGTTCATCTAAATCAAGTAAAGCACTTTCCAGTGTGACAATATCGGTACGTTGTGCGCCGCGACTGATCGCTTTTAACGCGGCTCGGCTAATCACATGTTCCAACTCACGGACGTTGCCCGGCCATTGATAATGCAATAGTTTGCTTTCGGAATCCGCCGATAAACGCAAACTTCGCAAACCCAAACGCGCCCGATTCAACTCTAAAAAACGACCCGCCAATAGTAAAATATCATGGCCACGTTCACGCAACGGCGGAATAGGGACAGGATAGACCGATAAACGATGATACAAATCGGCTCGAAATGCCCCTTCTTTGACACTTTGCCGCAAGTCACGATTCGTCGCGGCGATGATACGGACATTGACACGACGCGGTTGGTCTTCGCCCAATCGTTGAATTTCACCATTTTGTAAGGCGCGTAATAACTTGGCTTGAACCGATAACGGCAACTCACCCACTTCATCCAAAAATAACGTACCGCCATCGGCGGCTTCAAAACGTCCTGCCCGCTCACTGTTTGCCCCTGAAAACGCACCTTTACGATGACCAAATAATTCACTTTCGGCTAAGGACTCAGGTAATGCCGCACAATTCACATGTACCAGCGGTTGTTGATGACGTGGCGAACGGCGATGCAAACGATGCGCAAACAACTCTTTACCCACACCCGTTTCACCCAACAATAAAACAGGTAGTTCGGAGTCGGCAACAATATCAAGTTCATGTAATAAACGATGCAGGTCAGGGCTGTGGCCAATAATCTCATCGTCACTGACATTCGCTGCGCCAACAATATTATCCGACGTTAAGCGCGTTAAACGTAAGCTCCGCACTTCTTCCTCTAAGCGAGTGACTCGAATCGCGGCTTCAATTAATAAAGCATGACGGCGTAAATGCTGACAAGAAGCGTCATCGAATGTCCCTGCATGCAGCGCATCCAGTGTTAATACCCCCCAAAGCTCGCCTTCGATGTACAGGCTAATGCCCATGCAGTCATGAACCAGTAATGGTGTGCCGACAAGTTCCGTCAACAAGCCATCATAAGGATCGGGTAATGGACTGTTGGGTTCAAAACGTGTGGCTTCGCGGCGCGCAATAATCGTCGCTAAACGGGGATGTTCGGCAAGACGAAAACGTCGTCCCAAGGCATCATGCACAAGACCATCGACAGCAACAGGCAATAAACAGCCTTCTTGCAGGCGCAACACCGCCACCGCACCACAGTGAAAATACTCACGCAAGATACGTGTTAACCGTTGCAGCCGTACCGCAGGCGGTAAAGCAACAACAAGATCAGCCAATAGCGACTCTTCAATCATGGTACTTATTACCCTATTAAGGGTATAAATTACCCCGTACAATCAGGGTAATTTATACCATAAAAAATACAAGCCATTGATACTATTTAATTAAATTGATGGCATAGCGTTTGCTATAACCAAGGAGAAATCATCTTTTAATCTTACGGAGCAGATATCATGGGCATGATCGAACAATCACTGGGCAACCTAGCCAGTAATATTGCAGGTGCAAGTCGTGTTTTTCACCAACACCGTTTGGATTTTTGCTGTGGCGGCAAACAGAGCTTAGGCAGTGCTGCTGCGGAAAAAGGGCTTGATGTCGCCAGTATCGTTGCGCAATTAGAGGCTTTAGCTCAAACACCGCGCAATGAAACGGATTGGCGCAGTGCAGGTAATGTGGAACTGATTCAACATATTCTCGCGCGTTTTCATGAGCGTCACCGCGAACAATTGCCCGAACTGATTCGTTTAGCGCGGCGTGTCGAATACGTGCATGGTGATAAAAGTGACTGTCCAAATGGTTTGGCCGATCATTTAACGGCGATGCAACAAGAACTCGAAAGTCATATGGAAAAAGAAGAACAAGTATTGTTTCCAATGTTGGCTTCAGGGGTGATGCCTTCGTCACCGATTGCCATGATGCGCTTTGAACACGATCAGCATGGTGAAGCACTGGCCAAATTAGAAGCGTTAACCAACAACATCACGCCACCGACTAATGCCTGTAATACATGGCGGGCGTTATATGTCGGCTTGGCTGCCTTTCGTGAAGACTTAATGCAGCATATCCATTTAGAAAACAACATTCTGTTTGAAGGCTTGGCCGCGAAAAAAACAGGGACTTGTGGTTGTGGCGGTGGTAATGGGGCTGGAGGTTGCGCTTAGGCATTTATTGCTAAAAAAACGTAGGGGCGAATTTATTCGCCAAATCCCATATGTAGGCGAATAAATTCGCCCCTACAGAACTTATTAAGGACCGCTATTGTGCAAATCGTTGACCGTCATCAAATGTTGACCATTTCGCCCTTATGGCGTTTAGGTTTTAGACCTTTTTTCTTGGCAGGTAGTACGTTGGCGTTATTGGCGATTCCGCTATGGCTTGCCGCTTTTTTTGGCCTATTCGCGGACTGGCAACCAACAGGCGGTTGGTTAGCATGGCATCGTCATGAAATGGTATTTGGTTTTGCTGTCGCTATTATTGCAGGCTTTTTACTCACTGCCGTACAAACATGGACGGGACGTGTCGGTCTGTCGGGGAAACCCTTAATCGCATTAACGGCGGTGTGGTTCGCGGCACGCTTAGGTTGGCTGTTGGATTTGCCGCCATTGATATTATTGCCTCTCGAACTGGCTTTTTTACCTGCCGTTGCCGTGTTGATGGCGCAGTCATTGTGGGCAGTCAAACAAAGCCGAAATTATCCCGTTGTCTTAGTGTTGAGCCTACTGGCCGCTGCTGATGCCGTCGTTATGGCAGGATTAGTCACCACTAATGAGGACTGGCAACTGCGTGGTGTGTTAGCGGCTTTATGGTTAATGATTGCCTTGATTGGTTTAATTGGTGGCCGCGTTATTCCATTTTTCACCCAACGGGGTTTACGCAAACCAACGGCAATTGCGCCGTGGCCGTTGCTAGATAATGCTCTACTCATCGGCACATTGTTGCTTGCCGTGTGCTACGCATTGGGTTTAGGCAATACACCCCAACTGGGTTTAGCAGGATTGTTGATTGTTATAGCAACGGGACATGGCGTGCGCTGGCTACGTTGGCATGATGTCGGTCTGTGGCGTGTGCCGTTATTATGGTCGTTATATCTGGCTTATTTATGGTTAATTGTCGGGATGTTGGGTGTCGCGCTTTGGCATTTAGGCGTATTAACAACCATCAGCCCTGCCTTTCATGCACTCACAATGGGCGCAGTTTCAGGCATGATTTTAGCGATGATTGCCCGTGTCACTTTAGGCCATACGGGTCGTCCATTGCAAGAACCTGCGGCGATGTCACTTGCCTTTACGCTGTTTCATGTTGGTGTGGCGGTGCGTGTATTTGGCGTGATGGGCTGGCCAATCGTGGCGTTATGCGTGGCGGCAAGTTGTTGGGCATTGGCTTTTGCCCTATATCTTTGGTATTACGCACCAATGTTGTCTCAGGCACGTATCGACGGAAACATGGGTTAATGATGACTAACCTTGCCCCGCATCAAGAGTGCCGTATTTTTCAATCCACCTGTAGATTTTTATATCTATCTACTTAGTGGTAGATGTAAAAATAAATCACTATATCTTGTGTTTTTAACTATATGAAAACACAAGATATTTTTATAACTTATTGTTATATATCATTTTATATTTATTTAATTTTACCTGTTTATGATGTAGTCTCAAGCTCTTATTTTAGCGTTAGACATCATGGACACGACACATCATGACCACCCAAGATATTCCCCTAGTCAAGACCAAACACAGTATCTCAAGCCTCATTCCACAACAAATCTCTGACGAAGTGTTACTGGAAAAATATGCCAAAGGCAGTGAAAAAAGCCAGTTAGACGTTCGTCGTCGTGTGGCTCAGGCTTTAGCGCATCGTGAACCTGAAAGCCAACGGCAAACATGGGAAGCCCAATTTTTAGCCACTCAAGAACAAGGCTTTATTCCTGCTGGACGCATCAGTTCAGCCGCAGGCACAGCCTTGCAAGCCACGTTAATCAATTGTTTTGTTCAGCCTATCGGGGATTCGATTACCGAATCGGTGGCAGAACGACCCAGTATTTATACCGCCCTAGCACAAGCAGCAGAAACCATGCGCCGAGGTGGTGGTGTCGGTTATGACTTTTCCTCGATTCGACCAACGGGCGCAAAAGTCAAAGGCACACAATCACGCGCCAGTGGCCCTATTTCGTATATGCGCGTCTTTGACCGCTCGTGTGAAACTGTCGAATCCGCAGGCGCACGACGTGGCGCACAAATGGGGGTATTACGTTGCGATCATCCCGACATTGAGTTATTTATTCACGCCAAAGATCAAGGTGATTTAGCCAATTTTAATATTTCGGTCAGCGTCACCGACGATTTTATGTTTGCAGTTGAATCCGATAGCGACATTGAATTGGTTCATATCGCTGAGCCCGATCAAAATGTACCAAACCAAACCGTGTATCAGCGTGAAGATGGTGTTTGGGTGTATAAAAAACTCCGTGCCCGTGCCATTTGGCAACAGATTATGCGTTCCACTTACGATCACGCCGAGCCGGGCATCTTATTTTTGGATCGGATGAATCGTGATAACAACTTGTATTATTGTGAAGTCATTGAAGCGACAAATCCCTGTGCAGAACAACCACTTCCGCCCTATGGCTGTTGCTGTTTAGGCTCGATTAATCTGACGTGTTTTGTCCAACAGCCATTTAGCCATCATCCCCAGTTTGATTTTAATGGCTTTGCGCAAGTGATTAGTACCGCGACGCGTATGCTCGACAATGTCTTAGACCTCACCCATTGGCCATTAGCCGAACAAGCGACAGAGGCGCAGAATAAACGCCGTATTGGCTTAGGATTTACCGGTTTAGGGGATGCGTTAATCATGTTGGGTTTACGTTATGACTCCGTTGAGGCGCGTGACATGGCGACTCAGATTTCAGTCTTTATGCGTGATAAAGCCTATTTAGCCTCAATTGAGTTGGCCAAAGAGCGCGGCGCGTTTCCGTTGTTTAATGCAGATTTGTATTTGTCGGGTGATAACTTTGCCTCTCGACTCCCTAGTGATATTAAAAAGCAGATTCGTAAACACGGTATTCGCAACTCGCATTTGTTGTCGATTGCACCTACAGGGACGATTTCATTAGCCTTTGCCGATAACGCCTCCAACGGCATCGAACCGCCATTTTCGTGGACGTATAACCGCAAAAAACGCATGATGGATGGCTCAACCAAAGAGTACGCCGTCGAAGATTACGCATGGCGACTGTATCGTCATCTCGGCCATGACGTGAATGCCTTGCCGCCTTATTTTGTCACGGCTTTAGAAATTTCCGCGCTGGCTCATAAAGATATGGTTGCCGCCGTTGCGCCTTATATCGACACCGCCATTTCTAAAACGGTCAATATTCCTGAAGATTATCCCTATGCTGATTTTGAAGATTTGTATATCTCGGCATGGAAATCAGGACTCAAAGGCTTGGCCACGTATCGTCCGAATAGTATTTTGGGTTCGGTGCTATCGGTTACGCCCACAGCCCATAGCACAGCCGCCCAACAACCGCATGATGTTGAACTCACCGAAGCCAATAAACGCCTGACCATTGCCAGTTTGCCTGCCCCTGTCTTATCCAGTTTACGTTGGCCCAGTCGCCCTGAGTTTTTAAGTGGCAATCCGTCGTGGAGTTATATGCTGGCGACGCCGTTAGGTGAGTTTGCGCTCTTTATTGGTCAGACTGAAGCGATCAGCACCACACCCTCCGTGCCATTTGAAGTATGGGTCAATGGTTCGAATCAACCGCGCAGTTTAGGCGCAGTTGCCAAAACCTTGTCGATGGATATGCGCAGCAACGACAGCCAATGGTTAAAACTCAAACTGGATTGTTTGGCTCGTACTGTAGGTGAACAATCCTTTGACCTGAAATTTCCACCCCTTGGCGAAGGTAAAACAGTCCCGAGTGTGGTGTCGGCATTTGCCCAAATTGTCCGTTATCGCTGCGAAACTTTGGGCTATTTTGATGCCAAAACACCTACGCCCGTGTTGGATAGTGTCTTTAGTCTGCACGAACCGAAAACAGGCACGGACGGCACCTTGTCTTGGACAGTGGACATTAACAATCCCGCGACAGGTGAAGACTTTGTTTTAGGCTTAAAAGAAGTGATTTTGCCAGATGGTGTTATGCGGCCTTATTCAATGTGGTTGTCGGGCAACTATCCACGGGCGTTGGATGGCTTATCACAAATTTTATCACTGGATATGCGCGTCATTGACCCTGCATGGATCGGCATGAAGTTACGCAAGCTGTTAAATTACCCTGAGCCTTTAGGCGATTTTTTAGCGTTTATGCCCAATACCCGTCGCCAATGTACATGGCCTTCGACCGTGGCCTATTTAGCCAGATTGATTATTCACCGTTATGCCATGTTGGGAGTATTGACCGAAGAAGGTTATCCAATTCGACACATGGGTGTATTAACCTCGCCACAATCCACCAACACGACGCAGTCTTTATTGTTACAAGGCAAGTTGTGTCATGAATGCCATAACTTAACGGTAATTCGTAAAGATGGCTGCGATTTTTGCAGTGCTTGTGGCGCGGTGGGTAGTTGTGGCTAGTTAAACATTTGGATAAAAACGGTGTTTTGCCTAAGTCCTCATCTTATGTTTCAATTAGCTAAATTTGCAAACACAAGAAACCATACTATGTCAGGCACTCTTTTTATTGTTTCTGCCGCATCAGGCACAGGCAAAACGACGCTAGTCAAAGCACTATTAGAAAACTGTGATAACCTCAGCGTGTCTATTTCTCACACCACCCGCCCTATTCGTGTGGGTGAGTTAGACACGGTACATTATCACTTCACCTCTAAAGATTCATTTATAGAGATGATTGGCAAAGGTGAGTTTTTAGAACATGCCGAAGTCTTTGGTAATTATTACGGCACGGCACTGTCAACCGTCGAAAGCACATTACGCCAAGATCACGACATTATTTTAGAAATCGACTGGCAAGGCGCGCAACAGGTACGCCGCTTATATCCAAATGCCGTCTCTGTTTTTATTATTCCCCCATCTCGTGCTGCTCTACGTAATCGCCTACAAGCACGAGGCCAAGACAGTGATGAAGTCATCACACAACGGCTTAACGGCGCAATTGCAGACATGAGTCATTTTATTGAATTTGACTTCGTGGTGATTAATGATGACTTTGATACTGCTTTAAACGATCTGCGTTCGATTGTCGAAGCATCACGCTTACGCCAATCCGTACAAACCATTCGTCATGGTGAACGCATACAAAGCTTGTTGTCGAGCTAATCTTTCCCTACAATCAAAGGTTGCCTTTTTATGACTTACACGGTTATCGCTTATTTGCGCTAATCACGGTGCGATGCGTAAGTCATATTTTAGTTTTTCGCTTTTAGAGGTCAGTATGGCTCGTGTTACCGTTGAAGATTGTTTAGGCGCGGTTGAAAACCGCTTTGAATTAGTATTGGTAGCGGCAAAACGCGCGCGCCAACTTTCTACTGGCAATAAAGAACCTTTATTACCGTGGGAAAACGACAAACCTACCGTCATGGCATTGCGTGAAATCGCTGCGGGTCATATCGATCGTCACTTATTAACGCAAAAAGTAGAAGAAGATCATGACGAAGAAGATATGATGTTGGCGTTTGAACAACCTAGCTTCTAATCGCAAGGGATGATATATATAAAACTTAGCCGCACCTGCCTGCTGCTATTTTGTATCATCCCCCCTTTTTTATTTATTCGAGTGCCGTATGAGTGCTGGACTAGAAGTCCTTTGTCAACATCTCAGTAGTTATTTGGCACCCGTTCAAATAGCCTTAGTTCGTGACGCTTATACCTTTGCTGAACGCGCTCATGGCCAACAAATGCGCCGTGATGGCACACCCTATATTACCCATCCTCTTGCCGTTGCCGAAATTCTCAGCGCCATGCACATGGATCATCAAAGTTTGATGGCCGCCATGCTGCATGATGTCATTGAAGATACGGGTGTCAGTAAAGCTGAAATCGCCCAACTGTTTAGCATCGAAGTCGCTGAATTAGTAGATGGTGTGACCAAACTCGAAAAAGTCGGCCACATTTCTAAAGCCGAAGCGCAAGCTGAAAACTTACGCAAAATGATGTTGGCGATGACGCAAGATATTCGCGTGATTATCGTCAAACTCGCCGACCGCCTGCATAATATGCGGACACTCGATGTCCTAAAACCTGAAAAACGCAAACGTATTGCCCAAGAAACCTTAGATATTTACGCGCCACTGGCCAATCGTTTGGGCATGAATGAAGTACGGGTTGAATTAGAAGATTTGTGCTTTTTTGCCTTGTTCCCGATGCGCGCACCGTTGATTCAAAAAGCAGTGAAAATTGCACACGGTAATCGTAAAGAAGGTGTCGCTAATATTAGCCAAGCCTTAGAGAAACGGCTGCAAGAGAGTGGTATTAAGGCGCGTGTCATTGGTCGTGAAAAACATCTACTTAGTATTTATCAAAAGATGAAAGATAAACAAAAGTCTTTTGATGAAATTATGGATGTTTATGGTTTTCGCGTGATTGTGGATTCTGTTGACACCTGTTATCGCACACTGGGCGTGGTGCATAATTTATATAAGCCCATTCCAGGTAAATTTAAAGATTACATCGCCATTCCTAAAGCTAATGGCTATCAGTCGTTACATAGTTTGTTAAAAGGTCAGCGTGGTGTACCGATTGAAGTGCAAATTCGCACGGAAGCCATGGAAGCGATGGCCAACAACGGGATTGCCGCCCACTGGTTATATAAAGACGGTTTTAACCACACCTCGCAAGCCCGCGCTCGTGAATGGATGTCATCATTATTAGAGCTGCAAAAAAATGCGGGCAACTCGTTAGATTTTATCGAAAACGTCAAAATTGATTTATTTCCCGATGAAGTGTACGTCTTTACGCCTAAAGGTCGGATTTTCACCTTACCGAAAGGCGCAACATCGGTCGACTTTGCTTATGCTATTCACTCTGATGTCGGTAATAGTTGTATTGCCGCTAAAGTAGACTCTCGACTAGCCGCATTGAGTTTGCCGTTAAATACAGGGCAAACGGTAGAAATTGTCACTGCACCGGGTGCATCGCCAAACCCTCATTGGCTCAACTTTGTGATTACCAGCAAAGCACGGACGAATATTCGCAACTTCCTTAAAGATCAGCAATTATCTGAATCCGTTGAGCTAGGCCGTCGTTTATTAGACAAATCGCTATCAGCTTACAGCACGCGCCTAAACGATATTAATCCAACCGTTCTGCAATACGCATTAGCCGAATTAAACTTTGACTCGCTGGATGAGCTCTTGGCGGATATTGGTTTAGGTAATCGTGCGCCACAATTAGTCGCACGACGTTTATTGCCTGAAGATATTAAAGAACATTCGCGACCCAATGCGCGTCATCTGGCCATTAGTGGTACGGAAGGCTTAGTGGTGTCTTATGCGCGCTGTTGTCGCCCATTACCCGGTGACAGCATTATTGGCCATTTAAGTGCAGGACGTGGCATTGTCATTCATCGTCACAACTGTAAAAACCTTGTTGCTGAGTTACGTGATACACCCGATAAATGTATGCCGTTACAATGGTCTAAAGACATTAGTCGTGAATTCCAAAGCGAATTGCGGATTGAGTTAGCCAATCAAAGAGGCATGCTTGCTGAAATTGCTCAGTCAGTCGCCGCGAGTGATGCCAATATTGAAAATATCAGTATGCAAGAAAAAGGCTCACAACATGCGATTATTAGTATTAGTCTCACCGTTAAGAATCGTATTCATTTAGCGCAAATTATTAAACGAATTCGGATATTAACAGGTGTTGAAAAAGTTACACGCATGGGCTTAGGTCGTAGCACTAAATCTTCATCTAGTAGTTAGCCACTCCTTATTATACCACTGAGTATAAAAAACCCACTCATCGCAAAAAAAACACCTTCTGTCGCAAAAAACTAAATATTTCCGTGATTTAATTCACAATTTTATGATGCATCCATTACACTTCACCTTCAAATTGACTCTTTTTTTCGATAAACTATAACAGCAGTCAATGATACAGTGTTTTCTGTATGTTAAATTGACCGCATATTGACTATACACAATTATCAAAACAGTGGTCTATTCTGCTTTCAATAAGCTCGATTTTAGCGGCATGGGAAATTGAAATTTTGATCATTCGTCTTTGGTTAATACAGATACTTTGTGTATTCAGTGTGCTTGCTCATGCCGATGTACAAGCCAATATCGCGTTATTTTATGGTACTAATCCGCCATTAGCCGAGTTGCGTGCGTTTGATGTCGCCGTTGTTGATCCCGATGCGACCAACATCACGCCAGAAAATTACAATACTAAAGACCATGAACTGTTTGCCTATGCCAGCGTGGGCGAAGTTAATCCGAATAAACCCTACTTTCAATCCATCCCTAAAGCGTGGCTCAAAGGCACTAACTCTGCATGGGCGAGTCGGGTTATTGACCAATCCGCACCCGAATGGCCTGCTTTTTTTTCGGATAATGTCATCGCGCCACTATGGAAAAAAGGTTATCGCGGCTTTTTTTTAGATACTTTAGACTCATATCAACTGATTGCCAAAACGCCTGAAGAGCGTCAGCGTCAAGAAACGGGCTTAAAAAATACGATTCGTGAAGTTAAAAAACGCTGGCCTGAAGCAAAACTGATTTTTAATCGTGGTTTTGAAATTTTACCTGACATCCATGATTTAGCATGGACGGTGGCAATTGAATCCTTATATCAAGGTTGGGATGCGCAACAACAGCGATTCACAACGGTTTCGACTAACGACCAAACTTGGATAAAAAAACAAGCCGAAATTGTGAAGCAGCAATATCACCTCCCCGTCTTAATGATTGATTATGTGGCGGCCAATGATAGACAACTGGCTCGCGAGACGGCGGCTAAAATTCGAGCTGATGGTTATATTCCTTGGGTCAGTACACCTAAGCTCGATCTGTTGGGGGTTGGTAATGTCGAAGTTTTACCGCGCAAAGTATTGGTTATTTATAACCCTGCCGAAAGTACCGACTTACATTACGCCGACGGTCAACGATTTTTAAGTGCCCCATTGGCTTATTTAGGTTTGAGTATTGACTACCTAGCATTTAATGGCAACTTACCCACGCAACCCTTAACAGGACGTTATGCAGGGATTGTGAGTTGGATAAACGATGACACGATCACCAGTCACAGTGATTATCCACGCTGGTTAGAACAACAAGTCGCTAATGGTATTCCTATTGCAATCTTTAGCCGTTTTGGTGCTGGGACTGATAGTGGTTTATTGCAGAAATTTGGCCTACGTTATCAAGAGCTTCGGGCAAATGATATCTTGACCGTACAACAACAAGACCCGATGATGGGCTTTGAGTTACCCATTCGCGCCCGTCAAACGCTGCTTTATCCTGTGACTGCCGATGCCTCTAGTCAGCCGTTATTAACCTTAGTCAATCAGCAAGGGCAAGCGTTTCACCCTGCGGCGATCACGACATGGGGTGGCTACGTATTATCTCCCTACACCATTGAAGCACTGCCCAATGATAATGCAGGGGCACGTTGGTATATTAACCCGCTGACATTTTTACAGCAGGCGCTGAAATTAGACCCTCATCGCCCGATTGCCGATGTCACCACCGAAAATGGTCGGCGGTTGTTGATGGTGCATATTGATGGTGATGGCTTTATGAGTTTGGCAGAGCGCGCCAACTATCCCTTTAATGGCGAAGTGATGCTTAACGAAGTGTTAAAACGCTATCAAATCCCCACGACTTTATCGGCTATTGAAGGCGAAGTGAGTCCCGACGGTTTGTATCCCGACAAATCAGCCGCCTTAGAAAAACTGTATCAACAAAGCTTTGCTTTGCCGTGGGTAGAAATTGCCAGCCACTCGTACTCACATCCTTTTTCTTGGGTGAAAGCCGAAAATGCTGACAATAGTGAAGGCTACCATTTACCCCTGAAAGGTTATCAATATTCAGCAGAACGGGAAATTCAAGGCTCGATTGATTACATTAACAAGCGTCTCGCCCCTAAAGATAAAAAAGTAAAAACCTTATTATGGACGGGTAATTGTGTCGCCACGCCGAATGCTATTGCAGAAACGGTAAAAGCTGGCGTACTCAATATGAACGGCGGCGATACTACCATCACTCGAAGCCAAAACTCGTGGACGCGCATCACAGGCTTGGGTATTCCTAAAGGCGGTAACTTTCAAGTTTTCGCCCCTAACCAAAATGAGAATGTCTATACCCATTCTTGGACAGGCCCTTTTTATGGCTTTGAACGTGCTATTGAAACTTATGAACTCACCGATAAACCTTATCGATTCAAGCCGATAGATATTTATTATCATTCTTATATTGTCTCAAAAACAGCCTCGTTAAATTCACTGCATAAAGTCTATCAATGGGCGTTAAAGCAGCCCGTTTTTCCTGTTTATAGTTCTGAATACATTAAGAAAGTCTTGGATTTTAATGATTTTGTGATTGCGCGTACGCCTGAAGGTTATCGCTTTCGGGGAAATAGTGACTTAAAAACAGTACGTTGGACAGATGAAAGCCGCTCAATTAATTTTGCTGACAGTCCCCAAGTGGCAGGATTTAATCGTTATAACGCACAGAACTATGTGCATTTATTAGATAGCAATACTGATTTGGTCACCCAACCGACAAACACGACATTGCCCTATATTGAATC
>Ga0209599_10000696_pt1 | contig 20000 bp, 16 predicted proteins | sample Shrwel_input2_FT_FD_187534 | JGI IMG/M metagenome (GOLD analysis project Ga0209599, IMG submission 187534) | Subsurface microbial communities from deep shales in Ohio, USA - Utica-3 well 1 S input2 FT (SPAdes) (version 2) ... | reverse complement strand
ACCTCAATCTGGAAAAGGACATGCCATTACCATCAATTCTACCCTTACTTTCGAAGAAATCAATTTAGAAGGACCTCAGCGTGATTATTCACTGAGCGGAACTCCTGTAGATTGCGTAAAATTTGCTCTAGATAAAGTCTTGACCAGAAAACCAGATTTAGTGGTTTCGGGAATTAATCACGGTGCCAATTCATCGATTAATGTCATTTATTCTGGCACCATGTCTGCCGCAGTAGAAGCAGGTGTAGAAGGTTTACAGTCTATAGGATTTTCTCTGCTGGATTTTGCTTGGGATGCAGATTTCTCACAATGCAAAGACTATATCCAAAATATTGTGAAAAAAGTTTTAGAAAATCCATTACCAAAAGGAATTGTGCTGAATGTGAATATTCCGAAACTAAAAAAAGAAGAAATAAAAGGCATCAAAGTTTGCAGACAAGCCCAAGCAAAATGGGAAGAAAGCTTTGACGAACGTGTAAATCCTCACGGCAAAAAATACTATTGGCTCACAGGTTATTTTAACAACCAAGACGAAGGAAAAGATGCCGATGAAAACGCACTTGCCGATGGTTATATCTCTGTAGTTCCCGTGAAATTTGATTTAACCGCGCATGAATATTTACAGGAATTGGGAGAGGTTTTGAATGGGTAAGATAAAGGTTTTTCTAAGCGAAAACTTTTGTATATTTGAGTTATATGGCGAAATCCTACAAACGGAAGTAAACTCCCTTCGTGGTAATTCGCAAATCCGCCGAACCGTTATCTGTCATTCTATAAACGACAGTGCTAACATTAACTAATACGAAAACATCAAACATACCAAACCCACCCACCACCCGAAAGTATTCTTTAAAAAAATTATGTTGACGATTGACCGTTGTACAACTTTCTACAAATAGAGACTTTTGCAATATGGACATTAAGCAGAAATTTGGCAACAACTTAAAACGTCTGCGATTAGAGAAAGGATTATCACAAGAAAAACTTGCTCTAAATGCAGACATTGACAGAACATACATTCCAAGCATTGAAAAAGGCGAAAGAAATGTATCAATCGTTATTGCTGAGAAACTTGCCATTTCTTTAAATGTTCCGATTTCAGAACTATTTAAAGACTAAAATGGATTTATTAAAACAATACATTAACCGAAAATTCGGAATTGACGAGAACAAATTTTTAGAGGTTCTTATAAAAAGTCCGGGAGCAGAAGGATATATTTTAGGGAATTTAGGAGAAGAACTTTTTAAGGAATATGCGAACTCAATCGGTTATGAAGCATTGAGAATAAAAGAAAAACCAGAAGGAGGAAACAACGCTAAAAGTGAAGATGCAAGAGGTGATTTCTATATTCGGAAAATTGGCTCAACTAAAGATGAATGGCTTGTTGTTGAATGTAAAGGTGTAAAATCAAATGCAGAAAAAAGAAGCGGTTTGACAAAAACATCTTCTTGCTTAACTTTGCTCAATAAACACTCTATTGAAAGGGAAAAACACGTTGAAAGTATCTACAATTCAGGTAATCGTAATTATGAGAAAGCGAAAGACGGTTGGGAAAAGAAAAATGCAGGCAAGTTTCCAAAATTTCGTTGGAATAAAGAAAATCCAGGTGCAGGAGTTCCAGATTTAACAGGACTTTGGAAGTCGAAAGATGAAATTGCAAAATGGCTAAAAACTTTCAAAGAAGAGGATTTTAACGAAAACGCATTTTGGGATTTGACAGCACCAATCCGTTTACTACAAACACATATGCCTTCAACAAGAATAGATACAGAAACCAATATAAAAAGTACAGGTCCTTTGGTTTCAGAGTTTAACATTCTTTGCGTTGATTTATTTCTCAAAACAGGAAAACACGAATTGGTTTTTGTCAATAGTGCGGATTTAAATCATCAAGCAAAATCACCAAACCATTTACAACAAAATTATACAATTGACATTTTAACAGCCAAAGACAATTTTAATAGACATAAGCTGTTAAAACCTTGGTATGACGACCTTGATATGTGTATTCAAGAAACAAAACCCAGATACAGAAAGTTAGACAAAAGTCAATTAGACGGACGATAATTTGCGTATTACACAAATGTGTATTATTTTTGTCACAAATGTGTAAATTATGGAATTGCTTTTTGATATTGAACTTTCTAAAGAAGACAACCTTTTAAAAAGGTTTGAGGAAATTCACGATTATATCTATGCCAATGATGGTTTATCGCCACAACAGACATTGGAAGAATTTGTAAAAATTTTGTTCATCAAAATTTTTGACGAAAACGAAAAACTGAAACAGTTTACCGTTTCTTCTGATGAATGGAACGAAATAAAATCGGGCAAAAATATTTCTTCTTTTTCAGATAGAATAACTTCGTTATTTGTTCAAACACAAAAAGAATATCAAGATATTTTTGACACAGACGACCGTATAAAATTAAGTCCAAATGCACTTGGTTTTACAATCAACAAATTGCAAGGAATTTCCTTGCTTGGTTCTTCTCAAGATGCAAAAGGTTTAGCATTTCAAAAGTTTTTATCACACCACGAAAAAGATGGACGAGGGCAATTTTTTACACCCGAACCTATAATTGATTTTTGCGTAGCAATGATGCAACCCAAACCCGAAGAAACTATCATTGACCCAGCTTGTGGAAGTGGAGGTTTTTTAATGTCGGCTTTGAAATATCTGCAATCCAATAATCAAAATTTAGATACTTCAAAAACCATTTCTCAAAACATTTTTGGTTTAGACATCAACAGAAGTATTGCCCGAATTGCTAAAATGAAATTGCTTTTAGAGGCAAACGGAAAAACGAATATTCTCTGCACAAATTCATTAGAAGATTTGGACAGCGTTAAACTTTCATTAGGTCAACAAAATGGTTTTGATTTGGTTTTGACTAATCCGCCTTTTGGTGCAAAAATCACTCAATCATCTGTTTTGTCAAAGTTCGATTTGGGACATAAATGGGGGAACAAAAGCAATGAATTTTACCAAACAAAAACTGTTTACGCAAACCAAAATGCTGAAATTCTTTTTATTGAGCGTTGTTTGCAACTTTTGAAAGAAGGCGGAAGAATGGCAATCGTTTTACCAAACGGAAATTTTGAAAATCCGTCATTGGATTATTTACGTTATTACATCAAACAAAAAGCAAAAGTTTTAGCTATTGTAAACTTACCACAAGAAACCTTTATTCCATTTGGAACAGGTGTAAAAACATCGTTATTGTTTTTGGAAAAAGATACTAAAAACGAAGAAAAACATTATCCGATTTTCTTCGGTAGAATTACAAAATTAGGTTATCAAGGAAACAAAAATGGAACGCCAATTTATCAGAAAGATAAATTCGGACAAATTATAAAAGATGAAAACAAACAACCGATTTTGGATGAAGATTTTTCGGCTACAATCGAAAACTATAAAGCATTTCTAAAAGGCAAAAAAATTGAAACAGAAAACTCTTTTTCCATTCAATTCAACGAATTAAACGGGCGATTTGACTACGATTTTTATTCACCTGAAAATCGTAAGTTATTTTCGAACTTGACGAATTTTAAAACTGTTCGTTTAGGCGATATATGTGAAATTGTAAAAACAAAAAGCAGAAAACTAAAAGACCCGAATTTAATTGTTGAATACGTTGAACTTTCCGACATCAACACACATTCTTACGAAATCATCAACTCTACAACAAGTCAAGTTCACGAATTACCAAGCAGAGCAAGTTATGAAATTGAACAAGGCGACATCATTACAGCAATCGCAGGAAATTCGGTTGGAACACGAAAACACGCAACAGCTTTGGTAACAGAAGATTTAGCAGGAAGTATTTGCACAAATGGTTTTAGAGTATTTCGAAACTTCAAAATTGACAGTTATTATTTGCTCTATTATTTGAAATCAGAAATGTTTTTAAAGCAAATGTTTATGTATCGAACAGGTGCAGCTATTCCAAATGTTTCAGACACAGATTTAGCGAACATTATCATTCATTTGCCCGAACAAAAAACGATTGACGACATCAGCAACAAAATGAAAAAAGCATTTGAACTGCGACAAGCATCGAAACAACAAATAGAAAGTATAGAATTAGAATTTGCATAACAAACGAAAAAAGAACGACAGATAAAAGCAGTAGCTGTTGCACAACTCCTTTTTTTTGAAAATAGTTTTCAAAAACATACGTTTTGACCTCGTTTAAGTACTTTTAAGCGAGGTTTTATTTTTTAGTTAAGATTAAAAATGCTAAAAGATGGGGTGCTTAACATTGAGTTATTGAAGCTTTGAAAGACTTTCTTACAAAAGCAAAGCACTTCCCTGTCATAGGAAAATAACTTGGTGCCGATATTTCAGATTTGTAATCCGAGTCAATTCTAAAAAATAAAAACCCTAAAATCCGCAAAATGCGGATTTTTTTTGGGCAATCCTTTGAGTTTTCTAGCAGTCAAATAGGAGTTTTGCTTGGGGTTTGCTCGTGGTTTCTTCGTGGTTTCTTCGTGTTTCCTTCGAATCAGCCTCGGAAAAGTACCCTAAATTACGAACAAACCACGAACAAACGTAAAACTTGAGTCAACTTTGACCCAAATGAAACTCCAGAGAATTGCTCTGCTTTCTTAATCATTTTGAATTATACATTTGTCTAATTTTTCTGCCCATGAAATCCAAAAATTCCTTATTTTTAACAAAATAATTTTACCAAATGCGCATAGAATATGATATAAAATTGGGCTTCAAAGACGTGATGTTTCGCCCAAAACGTTCTACTCTTAAATCTCGCTCACAAGTAAGTCTAGAAAGAGAATTTATCTTTAGAAATTCTAAAAAAACTTGGCGTGGTGTTCCCATTATCGCTGCCAATATGGATACGGTAGGAACTTTTGAAATGGCAACGGCTCTTGCAGAAGAAAAAATCATTACCGCCATTCATAAGCATTATACGCTAGAAGAATGGTCGGCTTTTCTAGAAAATTCGCCAGAAAGCATTTATCAATACATCGCCATCAGCTCTGGAACAGGAAGCAGTGACGAAGAAAAAATTAAAGAAATCATCAGTAAATTCCCGAAAATAAACTTCATCTGCATCGATGTAGCCAATGGTTATTCGGAACATTTTGTGAATTTTGTAAAAAAAGTTCGCGCAGATTTTCCAGATAAAACCATCATCGCAGGAAATGTGGTAACTGGAGAAATGGTAGAAGAACTCATTTTAGCCGGTGCTGATATTATAAAAGTAGGAATTGGGCCTGGTTCTGTGTGTACAACTAGAGTAAAAACTGGAGTGGGTTATCCTCAGCTTTCGGCGATTATAGAATGTGCAGATGCAGCGCATGGTTTGGGCGGACATATCATAGGTGATGGTGGTTGCAAAGTTCCGGGAGATGTAGCCAAAGCTTTTGGTGGAGGCGCAGATTTTGTAATGCTGGGCGGAATGTTTGCTGGTCACGACGAAAGTGGCGGTGAAATGGTAGAAGAAAACGGCAAAAAATTCAGATTATTCTACGGAATGAGTTCTAAAACGGCCATGGAAAAACACAGTGGTGGCGTTGCAGAATATCGTGCTTCTGAAGGGAAAACTGTAAAGGTAAAATACAAAGGACCAGTTGCCGAAACGGTGAAAGATATTTTAGGCGGAGTACGCTCTACTTGTACGTATGTTGGCGCTTCTCAACTCAAGGAATTATCAAAAAGAACCACCTTTATTAGAGTGCAAGAACAGCATAATGAAGTCTTTGGAAACGAATAGCTTAGATAAAAAAACTTTTTATTTATGTTAATGCAATTATTTTATTTGTAATAGCTAATTAAAATGGTAATTATTATCTAAATGACTGTAAATCAAACGGTTTCTAATCAATTTTTTTGGAAATAAAAAATATTATTTTTATATTTGCACTCGAAAACACAAGTGCTCCAATAAAATATAATTCTTTGAATTATAATGGCTTAATCCTCGAATTAATCGAGGATTTTCTATTTTAGAAGGATTTCTCTGAGTTTTTGCGCTGCTTTTTTTACTTCAGTACTCCAATCATCTACTGCGTTTCCATCTGCACCATCAGAAATATATTTAAGACACAAAAATGGTAATTTTTCTTCTTTGCACACTTTAGCCAAAGCAAAAGCTTCCATTTCTATCACGTTGTATTCTGTATTATTGTGTTCCATTTCGAATTGGTCTCCGCTTCCGCAAATTCCATTCGGAACATCTTGTAAAGCGATGCCGTGTTCTAGAATAATTTCTCCATTTGCAAAAGGCGTTTCAAACTTTTGAAAACCGAGTGCCATCACATCCATATCTCTTTGGATAAATTGGGTACAACACACCACATTTCCCTTGTTAAAAGCCGTGCTTCCTGCAGTTCCCAGATTGATGATAATATCTGGATTGTATTTTTCTACGCCTTTAAAAAGATGATATGCTGCATTAATCTTCCCTACTCCAGTAAAAATTTTCTGAAAATCATTAAACTCTTCTTGTGCTTCTACTTCTAAAGCAAAAACCAGAAGTGGATTTTGGTAAATGGTTCCGTTGATATTTATTTCTTTCATTTTACTTATTTTTTTAAACGCAAAGAATATCATCTATCCTATCGTTTTTAAAAATGAAAAGACTTCCGAAGAAGCCTTTTTATGTTTGTTTATTGATTTTCAGAATTTTAAGTAAGCATTCCGCCATCTACATTCATGACTTGACCAGTAACATAAGCAGACATTTCACTTCCGAAGAATACACAAGCGTTTGCTACATCTTCTGGAGTTCCGCCACGTTTTAAAGGAATGGCATCTCTCCAACCTTGTACGGTTTTCTCGTCTAGAACGGCAGTCATTTCAGTTTCTATAAATCCTGGCGCAATCGCGTTACATCTGATATTTCTAGAACCCAATTCCAAAGCTACAGATTTTGTAAAACCAATTACTCCAGCTTTAGAAGCTGCATAATTCGCTTGTCCTGCGTTTCCTTTTACCCCAACTACAGAAGTCATGTTAATAATAGAACCGCTTCTTGCTTTCATCATAGGTTTAATTACCGCTTTAGTCAAGTTGAAAACAGAATCTAGATTTACTTTGATAATCGTATCCCAATCTTCTTTTGACATTCTGAGCATCAAATTATCTCTGGTAATTCCTGCGTTATTGATTAAAATATCGATTTTTCCAAATTCTGCCATTACATCATCTACCAATTTCTGTGCAGCTTCGTGGTCTGAAGCATCTGATTGATAACCTTTGATTTGGGTAACAGAACTTAATGATTTTTCTAATTCTTGTGCTTTTTCTACAGAACCAGCATATGTAAAAGCCACTTTCGCACCTTGTGCTGCAAAAACTTCTACAATTCCTTTTCCGATTCCGCGAGTTCCTCCTGTGATAAGAGCTACCTTTCCTTCAAGTAGTTTCATTTTATATCAAGTTTAATATTTCAATATGAATTTCTGCAAATGTAAGAGAATTTATTCATTCTGTATTTATTGCATAATGATAAGAATTTAAATTGCGTTATTGACTATTCATTTAAACCTTTTCCCTCAAAGATTTTTGGTTTTAGTTTTTCAATTCTTGAAATTCTAGTCGCCGATTGTTTTGCTGAAGAAAAATGCAGTAAATATGCGCGTTGTCTACCAGGAGTTAAAGATTTAAATGCCTTTTCAAAATCTTTATCTTGGCCAAAAATTTCTTCTAATTCTTCGGGTAATTTTTGTTCTTCTATTGTTTTGAAAGTAACTTTTGCGCCAGATTTTTCGAGGGCAATCATTTCTTTGATGTAGTCTTTCAAAACAGATTCTAATTCATTAATTTGATGTAGATTAGTAAACTTTATGATTTTTGCTGATTGAGTGTTTTGACCTGCAAATTCTAAGATTTTATGTTCGTCTTTCAGCAAAACTCCTTTGAAAAAACTCAATGTACAAAAGTCTTTGAAACTACCCAAAATAATGAGATTGCTTCCATTAAAAGAATAACACGGTTGATACCATTTTACCTCCTCCGTTAAACCACAATCCAAAACAATAGAACGAAGTTTCGAAAGTTCTTCTTTCCAGTTTTTGGATTTTTCTATAAGTTCTTCTACAGTTGGTTTCATTTTTTATTTTTCTCACAGATTACACAGAAATGCACAGAAAATTACTGTTGTAAAACCAATATTTTTAAAATGCATTATTCACAATTAAAACTATTTCGCCTTTCAGTGTTTTACTTTTAGAAAAAGCAATGAGTTCGTCAATGGTTCCGCGCTTGGTTTCCTCGAATTTTTTAGAGATTTCTCGGCTTAAACTTACTTTGGTATTTTCTCCGAAAAATTCTTTAATCTGTTCTAAAGTCGTATTAATTTTATGTGGACTTTCGTATAAAACGATGGTTTTTTTCTCTTCCGCGAGTTGTTTTAGTTTGGTTTGTCTGCCTTTTTTTTGAGGTAAAAACCCTGCGAAATAAAAATCGTGATTCGGTAAACCCGAAACCACCAAAGCCGGAACAAAAGCAGTTGCTCCCGGCAAACAAATCATTTCCAAATCTTCATCTGCACAAGCTTTTCCAAGCAAATATCCAGGATCTGAAATCCCCGGAGTTCCGGCATCGGTAATAATGGCAATGTTTTGTCCAGATTTTAAATCTGCAATTACTTTTTCTGTTGCAGTATGTTCATTATGAAGATGATACGATTTTAGAGGTTTAGAAATTTCGTAGTGCTTTAACAAAATTCCCGAAGTTCTTGTGTCTTCACAAAGGATATAATCTACTTCTTTCAGCACTTTTATTGCTCTGAAAGTCATATCTTCAAGGTTTCCAATCGGTGTTGGAACAAAATATAGGATTCCGCTCATTTTATTTCTTTTATCTATGAATGAATTCATAGATTCACAAATCGTTCGTTCCTCCGGAACTCTCTTAAATCTACAAAGTCGCAGAGCGACGAACGAAATTAAAGTCTGAGATTTTAATCTTAGACAAATTTAAATTAAATCTTCAAACCAATAATTTTCATCATACTCCACCTCAAATTCCTGTAAAAGTTTTAAATATTCATTTTTAAAATCCTCTTGATTATGATGAATTTCTTGATTTTCTATATATTTATATACATTAGGTATAGAACTTTGATTATAACTAAAACCTCCAAAACCTCTTTGCCATTCAAATCTTTCCTCTAAAAATTGATTTTCATTAACCCATTTTGATGATTTTGCTTTCACACTTTTCATCACTTCTGAAAGTGAAAGTGTAGTTTTCAACGTAAAAAAACAATGAACATGGTCTTCAACTCCATTTACAATAATAGTTTGACAACCTGTTTCGTTTATCAAATTTCCAATAACTGCAAATAATTCTTTTCTGAAACATTCCTTAATGAGAGCATTTCTATATTTTACTGCAAAAACAGTTTGCACGTATAGTTTTACGTAGGTATTGGGCATCGTTATTAGTTTTCTTATTATCTATGAATGAATTCATATTCACAAATCGTTCGTTCCTCCGGAACTCTCTTAAAATTACAAAGTCGCAGAGCGACGAACGAAATATTAGTCTGAGATTTTAATCTTAGACCAATTACAATTTCTCAAAAAGTTCTTTACAAAATTCCTCCAAGCTAGGATCTCTAGCTCCCATCAATAGTAAAACCGAATTTTCTGATAATGAAGGTCTTACCGATTCTAGAAACTGGTTTCTATTTTCCACGAAGTTGGCTTTTTTGCCTTTCGCTTTTATGTCTTCAATTAAATCATTCGCAGAAATATCTTTCACAGCGGTTCCGCCTGCATAAAAAATTTCGCTCATCCAGATTTCATCATTTTCTCTAAGAACATTTGAAATTTCTTCTACAAAATCTTGTCTCAAAAATCTTGTCGGTCCATAACCATGCGGTTGAAACCAAGCCACCACTTTCTCTGCCAAAGGTTGACAAGCCTTAATACTTGCAGCACATTTTGCAGGATTGTGCGCGTAATCATCAATCACCCAAACTCCATTTTTTTGTCCTAAAATCTGATGACGACGATAAATTCCTTCATATTTTGATAAACTTTCGGCACAAGTTTTTAAATCAACCCCAATTTGATTGGCTACCGCAACTGCAGCCGTAGCATTTTCTACAGTGTGCTGTCCGATTGCGTTCATTGTAAACTCTTGATTATCAATTTCAAAGCTTAATTTAAAAACTTCTTGTTTGAAGTTTTTAGCTGTAAAACCTGCCTCAGTTTCAAAACCGAAATCATTTTCTACATTCGCCGACAAAGTTTTGGCCAATGCATTCGATTGATTTACAACGAACAGTCTTTGACTGTTCTTTTTATAAGTTGTGAATAAATCCATTAACTCTTCAATTTCTTGATGGTCTTTGTCGATATTCAAAAGCAAACCAATTTCTGGTTCGTATTGAATAACCGAACCATCGCTTTCATCAGCTTCTATAATCAGCCAATCTCCTTTCCCAACGTAAGCATTGCCAATTTTCCCTTGTTTGATAATGCTCGTTAAACCCGCTCCAGAAATAATAGACGGCTCTAAACCTGCATCCAACAAAATTTGAAATAACATCGCCGAAGTAGTTGATTTTCCTGAAGTTCCCGCAACTGCAACCGTTTTTTTACTTTTCGCAATCATCGCGAGAAGTTGGCTTCTTTTAATAATTGGAATTCCAAGTTCTTTGGCTTTTTTAACTTCGTAAACGGTGTCTTCAATCGCAGTAGAAACTACTACCAAATCTGTTTCTTTGGTAATTCCGCTTCCGTCTTGTAGAAAACACTTTATTCCTTCATTTTCAAGTTGTTCCTTGGTTTTATTGTATTCATCAGGATGAAAATATCTATCGCTTCCCGATACATTTTTGCCAATTCCTTGCAAGTATTGAGCAATTGCACTCATCCCAACTCCTGCAACTCCTATGAAAAAAGGATTTTTAAAATCTGAAATATTCATTATTTTTTAGTTGATGGTTAATGGTTGATGGTTGTTGGAATTCTTCTATCAACTAACAACCATCAACTGACAACCAATTTTACATAAATTTATTTTCTACTAAACTCCACAATCTCTGTGCGTATTCATCAACTTTTTCCCAGCCTTTTTCATAATAAACTTCACTGAGATATTCCTTCGCTTGTTCTAGTGTAGCATAAGAATTCAGACGATTTACCACTTGATTCAGTTCTACCTGACTTCCGTTAAAAAGAACCTTTGTAAAAGCAATTCTGTCATTAATATCTAATTTAAAATCTGGAAGTGTTTTTTCGGCTTCCATATAATCTGTAGGAAGATTAGTTTTCAGTAAACTTGGTGCTTTTTTCTCTTCTGGAAGATGAGTAACGTCTATTTTTTCTTGAATATGTTCTAAAGGATCATCATCAAAAAGGCTTTGAACAGTGGCTTTTAGTCCTTTAATATGTGCCAATTTGAATTTCTTCTCATGATGTTCTTTGATTTCGTGATGAGATTCTTCTTGGCTCACAGATTTTTCTTCAGAAGTTGGCTCAGGTTTTTCTTCGTGATGATGAACAGGAGCAGGAATATCTATAATTTTTCTTCTTTCTTCATGAATTCTTTCTTCCTCTTCTATTTTCTCCATTTCTTCTTTAGCCAAAGTAATTTCGGAAATTTCTTGCTCTTTTTCTTTTTCTATATTTTCAGCTAATTCATTGATATTCTGTTCTTTTTCAATGAAATATTCTTCGTCAAGTTTTTCTGCTACTGCATTTTCTTCAACTGTAGGTTCCTCTTCTAGTTCTTCCTCAATTTCTGCAACAGGTTGACTGAAATCATCTACTTTTTTAGTATCAATTTCAAAGTTTATCACCTGTCTTTCAACATCTTGTTCTACATTTTCTTCGGCACGAATAACAGAAAGTATCTCTGAATAATTTTTCAAAGAAATAACCTTTCCCTGAAGTTCTGTGAAAACTCCTACTTCTGCTATAAAATCTTCTTCATTTGAAAAAGATGAAATCTTTGAAATCAATTCTTTAATTTCAGCGAATAATCTTTCTTGTGTTTCTTGTAATTTTTGCATGGCAAATCTTTTAATTTTTGCGTAAATTTGAAACTTATTTATATCTGCTAATTTAGACAATGTTTTTAGAAAATACAATAAACCACGCAAAACAAAGTGGATGGATGGAAGTAATTTGTGGCTCAATGTTTTCGGGGAAAACCGAAGAACTGATTCGCAGATTGCGCAGAGCTGAAATGGCTGGACAAAAAGTAGAAATTTTTAAACCAAAAATTGATACAAGGTATGATGATGTAGAAGTGGTTTCTCATAATCACAACAAAATTAGAAGTACTCCTGTAGAAAGTTCAAACGAAATTTTACTACTGGGTTCTACTTGTGATGTGGTAGGAATAGATGAAGCACAGTTTTTCGATGATGGAATTGTAGAAGTAGCTAATCAAATGGCTAATAACGGAATACGAGTAGTAATTGCAGGTCTAGATATGGATTTTTTAGGAAGACCTTTCGGACCGATGCCTTTTTTAATGGCAACCGCAGAATACGTGACAAAAGTGCACGCCATTTGTAAAACCACAGGAAACTTGGCCAACTATTCTATGAGAACTTCTAACAGCAAAGACTTGGTACAACTTGGGGAAACCGATAGTTACGAAGCCGTAAGTAGAAGAATTTTCATAGACGAAGTTTTGAATAAAAAATAATGAATTACAGTACAAAAGAAATAGCAGAAATTACTCAATCTCAAATTATTGGGGATAAAAATCTGCAAATTCAACATATTGCTTTTGATAGCAGAAATATTTATTCTACCCTCAAAACTGCTTTTATCGCCATCAATACTCACAAAAATTCTGGTGAAAAATACATTTCGCAAGCGGTAGAAAAAGGAATTAAAGTCATTATTTCTGAAAATTTTTATTCAGAATACGAAGGAATAACATGGATTATTGTAGAAAATTCTGTAAAATTTTTACAAGATTTAGCACACTATCATATTGAAAATCATATTGTTAAAACCATAGGAATTACGGGAAGTAACGGAAAAACCATTGTAAAAGAATGGTTATACCAATGTTTGTGGAATGAATTTCCAACGGTGAAATCCCCAAAAAGTTTCAACTCACAGATTGGTTTACCTATTTCTCTTTTACAAACTTCAGAGAAACATCAAGTAGGAATTTTCGAAGTGGGAATTTCTAAACCACAAGAAATGAAGACTTTAGAAGAAATTTTTTCTCCTAAAATTGGTATTTTAACTCACATTGGAACGGCGCACTCTTCTAATTTCGAAAATGAACTTCAGCTGATTAAAGAAAAACTGATTCTTTTTAAAAATTCAGAAATTATTATCTATAATGGTGATAATGAGCACGTTTGTGAAGAAATAAAAACACAATATTCTGACAAAAAACTCATTAGCTTTGGTCTAAAGACTCATAATGATGTAAAAATTGTCTGTGATTATAAAGATAGAAATCAAGAAATTTTAGTTCAATATTTTTCAGAAAAATTGAGTTTTCCTGCTAATCAGAGAGACGAAGCTACACTTACCAATGCTTTGGCGGTAATTTGCATTTTAAAAGAATTTGGTTTTACCAACGAAAAAATAGTTGAAAAAATCAACAATCTGAAAGCGGTAGAAATGCGCTTAGAAAGTGTAAATGGAGTTCGTAATAATCTGATTATCAATGATTCATTTAATTTAGATTTAGACTCGCTCACTATTGCATATCAGTTTATCAATCAATACAATAGAGACGAAAAAACCTTAGTTCTTTCGGATATTTTTGATGTAAAAAATGACGATGTTTCGCTGTATCATAAAGTGGCAGAAATTACCAATCAGCAAAATTTCAAACAGATATTTTTAGTTGGCAATCAAATTTCTAGATTTCAAGAAAAATTTAATGCTAAAACCTATACTTTTTCTACCACAAAAGAATTATTAGAAAGCCAACAGCTCAATTCCATTGAAAATCAACTGATTCTACTGAAAGGAGCAAGAATTTTTGAATTTGAGAAGATAAAATCGCATTTAGAACTTCAAAAACATGATACTGTTTTAGAAATAAATCTAAACGCTATTCTGCATAATATCAATGTTCATAAATCATTGCTAAAACCAGAAACCAAAATGTGTGCGATGGTAAAAGCCTATTCTTATGGACTTGGCGGTTATGAAATTGCAGAATTTTTACAACACCATCACATTGATTACCTGGGAGTTGCATACGCAGATGAAGGAGTAGACCTTAGAAAAAATGGAATCACTACACCCATTTTGGTCATGAATCCTGAACAAGGCAGTTATGATGTGATTATAGATTACAATCTCGAGCCAGAAATTTACAGTTTGAGAGTATTAGAACTTTTTGCCAATCAATTGCAATTAAAGGGAATTCAGCAGAAATATCCTATTCATATCAAGGTAGAAACAGGAATGCATCGTCTTGGTTTTAAGGAACATGAAATAGATGAATTGGTAGAAAATCTTAAAAAATACAATGTAAAAGTTGCCAGTATTTTCAGTCATCTTTCTTCTGCAGACGTTCCCGAGGAAGATGATTACACGATGGAGCAAATTCATACGTTCCAAAGAGTTTCTTCTAAAATTTCTGAAGTTTTGGGTTATCAACCCATCAGACATATTTTAAACACTGCTGGAATTACCTATTATTCTGATTATCAGTTTGAAATGGTAAGAATTGGAATAGGAATGGTAGGAATTTCTGCCAATCCAAAAGTGAAAAAACAATTACAAAGTGCTGTAACTTTTAAAACCGTAATTTCACAAATTTCTGAGGTAAAACAAGGAGATTCAATTGGTTACAACAGAAAGTACAAAGCAGAAAAAGACACCAGAATTGCTACTATTCCTGTAGGTTATGCAGACGGAATTCCTAGATTAATTGGCAATAAAAAAGGATTTGTAGGCATTCAAAACCAAAAAGTATCCATCGTAGGAAATATTTGCATGGATATGTTAATGGTTGATTTACAGAATATTAAAGCTAAAGAAGGAGATGAAGTGATTATTTTTAACGGTAATCCTACTTTGGAAGAATTCTCTGGATATTGCCAAACCATTCCTTATGAAGTTCTTACTTCTATTTCTAGAAGAGTCAAAAGAATCTACATAAAAGATTAAAACATCACACCAAAACACCCAAATATTACTCACCAATGAAAAAATTAATATTTTATATATTATTGATTTTCTTCGCTTTACATGCAAATGCTCAGGTGAAAGAAAATCTAAAAATTCCCAAAAATCCTAAAATTGGATTGTCACTTTCTGGAGGCGGAGCAAAAGGATTTGCGCATGTAGGCGTTCTAAAAGTGCTAGATTCTCTCGGTGTAAAAGTAGATTACATCTCTGGAACTAGTATGGGAGCGATTGTAGGCGGTTTATACGCTTCTGGTTACACCGGAAAAGACATTGAAAAAATTATTTTAGACACCGATTTTTATAATTTGATTTCTAATCAAAATAACCGCGCAGAGAGTTCTTTTTTCAATAAATCGGTAGATAAATATCTGCTAAAAGTTCCTATAAAAAATGGAAAAGCTACACTTCCCACTTCTATTTCTTCTGGTCAAAAAAATCTATACTTGCTCAAAGAATTATTTAAAAATGTATCTAACATAAACGATTTCAGTAAGTTACCAATACCTTTCATGTGTGTAGCGACCAATTTAGAAACTGGAAAAATTAAAATTTTTGAAAACGGAGATCTCTCAGAATCTATTTTGGCAAGTTCTGCATTTCCCTCATTAATGGATCCTGTTAAAATTGGCGATAGTATTTATGTAGACGGAGCAATGACGGTGAATTATCCTTCAGAATTTTTAAAGAAGAAGGGAATAGACATTGTAATCGGTGTAGATTTAAATCAAGGACTTAATAAAAGAGATAAAATTAACAGTATTGTAGATATTTTGAATCAAATCATTGATTTTGGGATTGTAGAAGAGACTAAGAATCAATTAAAATTTACAGATGTTAATATCAAGCCTAATCTTGAAGGTTTAGGAGTAACCAGTTTTGATGATAAAGCCAAAATTCTAAAATCTGGCTACACAGAAGCGATGAAATATGTAGAAGTTTTTGACAAACTTCCTAAAAAAGGCTACGAATATCTTAGAATTCCTATTAATCCTATTTATTCTAATATCTATAAAATTGATGCATTAGAGTTAGAAAACAACAAAATTTACAGCAAATATTACGTTCAAGGAAAGATGAATCTCCTGATTCCTTCTGTACAAACCTATGGAAAGATTAATAAAATGGTAGATAAACTCTACGCTACTAACAATTATAAAATCATTAATTACGATATAATACAACGCGACAATAAGAACATTCTTAAACTTAATGTTAGCGAAGACGACACTAGATTTTTCTTAAAATTCGGGTTGCATTATGATGAGATTTTCAAATCTGGATTATTGGCCAATATTACCATAAAAAGACTTATTTTTAAGAACTCTAATATCTCTATAGATGGTGTTTTCGGGGATAAACCTAGGTATTACATCAATTATTTCATTGATAACGGTTATATTCCAGGATTTGGCTTCTATGCTTCTGGAATGAGCTTTGATACAGAAAATGCAGACGGAACTGCGGTCAACAAATGGAATTGGTACAGAAATGAAGCATTTATACAATCTATTTGGAAAGACAAGTTTGCATTTGGATTAGGTTTAAGTCATGATAATTTTACAACCACAGAAATTATTACCAATAATCAAAAATTTGGCAATTATTTCAATCCATTTGTTTTTATGAGAGCTGATAACCAAGACAGCAAATCATTCCCAAAAAGAGGATTCTACACCAATATAGAAGCAAAAATTTATAATATATTTGACGACGAACAAAATAAAAGAGCCTTCCAAATTAAAGCAGACTTACGAGGAAATTTCCCTATCACAAAATGGTTAACCTACCGCTTGTCTACTTTTTATGGAATTTCAATTAATCCTGTGAATGAATTTTACCAATATCACTTAGGTGGAATTTTTGAGCAAAAAATCGTTAATTTTGTAAGATTTAACGGTTATAATCTTGGAGAAGAAAAAGGAAATAATATTTTTACGGTTTCTAATAACTTCCAATTTAATTTTTACAGAAATTTTTATGTGATTGCAGGAATTAATTCAGCCAATATTTTTGAAAATTTTGATGATGCTAAATTCCTTGATTTGAAATATAATTCAGCCGCAATTACACTAGGATACGATTCACCATTTGGTCAATTAAAACTTAATTACAGTCACGCATTTAAATCTAAACCTGGAATTTTTACTGTAGTTCTTGGTCACTGGTTCTAAAAAAATAAATTAATGATACTTTTTTTTTACGAAAATATAGAGGAAAATATAGAGGAAAATCTTAAAAATTGGATTGAAAATATCATTATTTCCGAAGGAAAAAAACTCGGAGAAATCAATTATATTTTCTGTGATGATGAATATTTGCTCAAAATTAATCAAGATTTTCTAGACCATGATTATTATACAGACATCATTACTTTCGACCAAGTTCGTGGAAAAACCATTTCAGGAGAGATTTTTGTATCTTTGCAGCGAATTAAGGACAATGCTAGTCTTATTTCAAAAAATTACGAAGAAGAAAAGAAAAGAGTAATTGCACATGGCATTCTTCACCTTTGTGGTTATAAAGATAAAACCGAAGAAGAACAAAAAACAATGCGTGCAAAAGAAAATTTTTATTTGTCATTAAAAACAGAATAAAATTTTTAAGAAGCTATTCCCGCTTTCCACACTGGCTTTTTTATATTTTCCAGACGCTTTTTGCCCATACAAAAATATAAAAAGAGCTCAAACAAATGCTACAATCGGGGCTAGTTACACTCCGTAATTGGTAGAAAATTTATACAATGTTTCACGTGAAACATTTGAAAAAAAATAGAAAATTTATAAATAAATAGATATAAATGTTATTTAACGAAACATATGATGTAATCGTAGTAGGAGCTGGTCACGCTGGTTGCGAAGCCGCTGCTGCTGCTGCTAATCTAGGTTCTAAAACCATGCTTATTACCATGAATATGCAAACCATCGGACAAATGTCTTGTAATCCAGCAATGGGTGGTATTGCAAAAGGTCAAATTGTAAGAGAAATAGATGCAATGGGCGGTTTTAGCGGAATTGTAGCTGATAAATCTGCCATACAGTTCAAAATGCTTAACCTTTCAAAAGGACCCGCAATGTGGTCTCCTAGAACACAAAATGATAGAATGAAATTCGCGGAAGAATGGCGTTATGTTCTAGAAAATACACCAAATCTTGACTTTTTTCAGGATATGGTGAAATCTTTAATCATCAATAATGGCAAAGTAGAAGGTGTAATAACTTCTCTTGGTATAGAAATCAAAGGAAAATCTGTGGTTTTAACCAATGGAACTTTCCTAAATGGACTCATTCACGTTGGTGATAAACAGTTAGGAGGAGGAAGAATGGGAGAACCAAAAGCTTATGGAATTACCGAACAATTGGTAGATTTAGGCTTTGAAGCTGGTAGAATGAAGACAGGAACTCCAGTTCGTGTAGACGGAAGAAGCCTTGATTATTCTAAGATGGAAGAACAAGCTGGAGACAAAAATCCTCAAAAATTCAGCTATTTAGATACTCCTAAATTAACGAAACAACGCAGTTGTTACATTACTTATACCAATGATACCGTTCACGAAATTTTAAGAACTGGATTTGATAAATCTCCAATGTTTAATGGTACTATCCAAAGTATTGGACCAAGATATTGTCCAAGTATTGAAGATAAAATCAACCGTTTTGCGGAAAGAAACCGTCATCAATTATTTGCTGAACCTGAAGGTTGGAATACGGTAGAAGTATATGTAAATGGTTTCAGTTCTTCATTACCAGAAGATGTTCAATTGAAAGCATTACACCATGTTCCTGGCTTTGAAAAAGCTAAAATTTTCAGACCTGGTTATGCTATAGAATATGATTACTTCCCTCCTACTCAATTAAAGCATACTTTGGAAACTAAATTGATAGAAAACCTTTATTTTGCTGGTCAAATTAATGGAACTACTGGTTACGAAGAAGCTGCAGGACAAGGTTTAATGGCAGGAATTAATGCTCATAATAAAGTTCACGAGAAAGATGAATTTATTCTAAGCAGAGATGAAGCATATATCGGAGTTTTGATTGATGACTTAATTACCAAAGGAACAGAAGAACCATATAGAATGTTTACTTCTAGAGCAGAATACAGACTGCTTTTAAGACAAGATAATGCTGATATTAGACTTACAGAAAAAGCTTACAATCTTGGTCTAGCTAAAGAAGAAAGGTTAAAGAATATGGAAGAAAAAGTGGTTAAATCTTCTGAACTTGAAGAATTTTTGAGAGAAACTTCTTTAAAACCTGGTATTATCAATCCTATCTTAGAAGCTAATGAAAGTTCACCGGTAGACCAAGCGTACAGAGCTGCACAGATTCTTACCAGACCTAACCTATCTTTAGAAAAATTAACTGCTATTGATTTCATCAAAGAAAAAGTAGAACAGTATAATGAAGAGCAAAAAGAACAGGCAGAAATCAATATTAAATACAAAGGTTATATAGAAAAAGAAAGAGATAATGTAGCCAAATTACAAAGATTAGAAACTATCAGAATTCCTGAAGATTTTGATTATTCTAAAATTTCATCTCTTTCTGCAGAAGCAAAACAAAAACTCAATAAAATTCAACCTAAAACCATTGCACAAGCCGGAAGGATTTCTGGTGTTTCTCCAGCAGATATTAATGTATTGCTTATTTATTTAGGAAGATAAAAGTAAAATGTTTCACGTGAAACATTCTAGAAATTTATATCAAATTTAGATTGGACTCAGCAAATTAAACATGAAAATAAAAGATCATTTTTTAAGCAAAGAAATTTTTGAAATTAAAGAAACCGAAATAGAAGGAATTTTTAAGACCTACCCTATTCCAGAAAATTTAGGTAAATATTATGAGAGTAAAGATTACATTTCTCATCACCAAGATTCTAATTCTTT